>ERZ1292625.13-Hain-H41-01um-R1-13-length-325599-cov-39_pt1 | contig 196340 bp, 202 predicted proteins | sample MGYA00564400_ERZ1292625 | MGnify/ENA primary metagenome ERZ1292625 (study PRJEB36523, sample SAMEA6512639) | groundwater metagenome | collected 2019-01-08 | study: AquaDiva: Metagenomics assemblies of 32 groundwater samples | reverse complement strand
AGCCACAAAACACACCAATACCTCCTGCTCCAACAGAAAGTCCACAGCCACAAAACACACCAATACCTCCTGCTCCAACAGAAAGTCCACAGCCACAAAATATATACTATATTACTAATTCGTATGACAACCCAGTAGAAGACGGAGTCGTGGCTCAAAATGAAACCCTAGAAGATTTTCAGACAGAAGAGCCTGAAGTACCGAAAAGTAATGATCAAGAAACAGTTTCTTTTGCATACGAGTTACCTGAAATGGTTTTGGGTGCTCAGGACATACATATAACCTTGGAGCTTCCGGAAAGTTTGTTTTTTAGAGAAGTGGTTGTGGATAATCAAGAAGATCCAGCACTAAAAACAGAGGTGAAAAACCTTAAAAAAGGATTTTGGTCTGGAATTAAAGGCTTAGCTAAGAAGTTCTGGAGCTTTTTTACGAATTTAATATTTCTTTAATTCCTAAGGTGTATACTTATTTTACAAAAGAGTATTAATTTGGAGCGTGAATGAGAGTTTATGCAACAAACCTCATCAAAAGTTTGGCACTGTTTGACCTGCCAACTACAAAATATGGTCAGACACAGAATAAGTACCTAGAAAAGATTTTCAGGCAGCTCTTGGTTTACGACGGGCTTTCTGATAGTGACTTTGAGAGCGTCATTGCAGAGGTTAACCAAACCTCTGCAATACAGAATCCCGCGTTTGAAATATTTTTCAACCGGGATTTTGAAAAATACATCATTGAAAAGAGACATCATGCAAGATGGCACAAGATTATTCGGGACTACAATTACTACGTTGATTGGGAAACACGAAGAAGAAATAAAGAGAACCCATATTCACCAACAAAAACATTAACTATTGAAACAATTGAAAACTTACCAGATTTTAGTAAGCAAAGAAAAAATCATCCATATCAATTCGATCAATTATACTTGCAAGCAAAACAGCTGACAGAGCATCTTGATGAACTAACTAAAGACTACAAGGAAAAAGGGGACAAAGATCTGTTCAAGGTAAAAGTAAACAGCATCCTGCTTCCACAAAAGATAGTCTTTGCTTTAAACAGCAGTGAAGCAATGCGAGAGTTTGTTGAGGGGGAGATAGTTATGGTTAATCTTAAGATTGCCATGGATGCTCTAAAGCTTGCTGACCGCTTTCTAGAGAACATTATTAATTCACTGACTAAGATGACTTGGGATGCAGCCGGACAGGACTTGCAAATGATCGAGAAATGTCTGCATCTCTCTTTAATATTCAGTTCAGATCTGCATAAACGGATTAATGATAGCGAAAAGCTGTTTTTATTCTTCATGGAGTCAGAGATTGACGCCTAGGGGAATATACGGTATACTCTTCTCAATCATCCGTTTATATATTTTGTGAGACTTATTTGGATGATCGTAAGTCTTGTGTGAAAGGCCTAGAATGGCAAAATTGTTCGTAGGCGGTCTTCCTTGGGCTACCACCAGTGATGAGTTGAACCAATTGTTCTCTCAAGCTGGAGCAGTAACTTCTGCAACCGTTATTCAAGATAGAATGACCGGTAGAAGCAAAGGGTTTGGTTTCGTAGAGATGTCTGATGAAGACTCTCAGAAAGCAATCGAGATGTACAATGGTCAAGATTACGGCGGAAGAAAGCTCGTAGTAAACGAAGCTCGCCCAATGACCGAAAGACCAAAGAGATCATTTGGCGATCGCGGTGGCCGCGGTGGCAATGGTGGATTTGGTGGAAGAAGAGATAGCTACTAACTCTAAATCTTAAAAACTCCCCTCAGGTAACTCCAAGGGGAGTTTTTTTGTTGACATGATTTCTTGAGATGCTAAAATTAGTTATCGTGATTTATCGCGAATTGTGTTTCTCCAACGGAGGATTAATCATTGGCTAATATTGTCAGTGCGGTTTACGACGAGTTGTCGCCAGAGGATCAAGTTCTTATTCGCCAGCACATGCGTTCCATTATCTCGCATTACAGAAGGAAAGCGGTGATGAGTTTGCAGGCGATTGCGCAACTCGATGATTCAAGCCGCACTGTCGAGATGACTGCGATTGAAATGACCGTGTTCAGTCGGATGGTTCTCAATCAGCAACAGCGTTATGCGCTGTCGGGTTCGCCTTTGGAGATATTTCCTGACTTGGAAGATCTTCGGATCAACCCCGTAGACTTTGGCTGCCCTGAGGTCGCTGTCGAAGTCTTCTGAAACAAAAGCCAATAAGCGACGGGACGTCTGTAACAGGGCGTCTCTTTGCTTTTGTTTTTAAATTTGATATCTTTAAGGTGAACACTTGTTCACCTATGCAACAAACACAAAATTTTAAAGTAATTGCGCATATAGACATGAACTCATACTTTGCTTCTTGTGAACAACAGGCAAATCCTTTTTTGCGTGGCAAGCCAATAGGTATATGCGAACACCTCGGTGGTATTATCATTGCTCCTTCCATAGAAGCAAAGAAATTCGGTGTTAAAACAGCAATGCCTGTTTGGGAAGCAAAAAAGCTCTGCCCCCACATTCAGCTATTCCACACAGACCCTGATAAATACAGGGAAACAACTAGAAGATTCTTAAGCATTTTCCTTAAACACACTGAAAAGATAGAGAAGTACAGCATTGATGAAGCTTTCTTAGATTTAACAGACAACGTAAAGAACTTTAAAGATCCTTGGGCTGAAGCTTCAAAAATAGCTGAAGAGATTAAAAAAGAAATGCATACTTACGTTGGTGATTGGATTAAGTGTTCCATTGGAATTGGTCCTGACAAACTAATTGCTAAAATCGCAAGCGATCTTAAAAAACCAGATGGTTTAACTGTTGTTCGTCCTGAAGATAAAGAGAGTCTGTATGAAAAGCTTTCTTTAACTGATGTTCCAGGAATCGGTAGACAAACAGAAAAAGCACTAAACATCATGGGAATCAAGTCGCTCAGAGATTTAAAAAACTTTCCAGAATCAAAATTAGTTGTTCATTTTGGAATACAAGGTCATCACCTCTATCAAATGGGACAGTTAGAAGGAAGTTGGAAAGAAGATTTTGCTGAAGAGGGACAAGAAGACCAAGAAGCTCTTAAATCAATGGGGCATGCATACACACTTCCTGTTGCTAGTGCTGATGCAAAAATAGCTTTACAGGTGCTTTACAAACTTTCTGAAATGGTTGGAAGACGGCTTAGAGAAGCAAAGCTTTCTGGGAGTACCGTTCATTTCATTCTTACAGATCGAAAGAATGAATACTTTAACAAACAGAAAAAATTAGGTAGATACATCCAAGATGGAAGGGAAATCTTTCTTGAAGCAGCAAAGATCTTTGAAAGCAGTGAGCATTACAAAAAGAACTTTAAGTTAATTGGTGTTACAGTTTCTGGGTTAAAAGAAGAGGTTAACCAGCTTTCTCTGTTTGATATAGACCAGACAAAGAGTAGATTGGTTAAATATTTAGATAGGATTAATGATAAATATGGGGAGTTTACGATTAGCAGAGTTCCAGCTTGGGAGGCTAGGAGCTTAATTCGCGATTCTGTGGGTTTTGGACGAATGAAAGAATTTAAAGTAAAATATAAGACAGGGAAATAACCAAGAATATTTGAATGAAAGTATATCTCGTAAGACACGGAGAAACTAAATACAACCTTTTACATATCCTGATGGGTAGGAGAATAGACGAGACGTTGGATAAACACGGGGTAGAGCAGGCAAAAGAAATTGCCAGAAAGTTGGATCATAATGTTGATATTGTTTTTGCGTCCCCAATGAAACGTGCTCAACAAACCGCATTCATCATTAGCAATGAGCTAAAGCTTTCTGTACACACAAGAGATGAACTCGCAGAAAGAGATTTTGGTAAATTAACAGGGAAGTCTTGGGCTGAGGTTGAACAAATAACTGGAACAAGTCTCCCATACATTGAAGAGCATTTAAGCGTTGATTTAAAAAAATATAATGTTGAGTCTGGCAGCGCAATTAAAATGAGACTGTTACATTTCCTTAGTGATTTAAAAAAAGATTACCCAAGCAGATTTCCTTTGATTGTTTGTCATTCTGGGATTATAAATCTGATGTACCAGCTTTTTCCAGCAATAAAGAAACTTGACACTAAAAATGCTTCGATCCACGTTTTTGAAATTTAATGGCTGTTAAAAAATCAAAAAAAGAATTCTACGTTATCTGCCAAAACATCCGTAGCCTTTTTAATGTTGGTTCAATCTTTAGAACAGCTGATGCATTTGGTGTTGATAGGATATATCTAACTGGTATAACTGGAAGACCACCAAGAAAAGAAATTTCTAAAGTTGCTTTGGGAGCCGAAAATTACATTCCTTGGGAATATCATCGTCAGCCAGCAAGATTAATTAAATCTTTGAAAAAGGGTGGAGTAAGAATAGTTGCCTTAGAACAAGTTAAAAACAAAAGCATTGATATGCGTAAATGGAAGCCAAGGTTTCCTCTGGCATTAATTTTAGGTTATGAACCAAAGGGCTTACCTCAATCATTGATTAAATTGTGTGATGATGTTGTAGAAATTCCAATGTTTGGAGAAAAGGAAAGTTTAAACGTTGGAGTCGCTTTTGGAGTCGCTGCAAACCACATTGCAGGAGCTAAGTTTGCTTAAAGACCAAAAATTCAGTGAAATATTACAAAAGGTTGGGGATAACTAGCTGAAACAAAAATAACAGAGATACGTCTGTAACCGCCTAGAAAGGCGGTTTTTTATTTATTCTTTCTTTAAAACTACTAGATATTGTGGTTAGAATACATATTTTGACCAATGGGAGCAGGTGGAATATAATAGTTCTGTAGTGGTAAAAAGTGGATGTAAGTGGGGATAAGTGGAGCCTTATCCACAGACTGCGTTCCACCTATCTTTATCATCAATAATTCAGAACAAATGTTTATCGGCGAATATACACTAAGCATTGATGAAAAAGGCAGGTTATCAATACCGGTTAAGTTTAGAAATGACTTAAAAGGTAAGGCCGTTGTTACCCGCGGCTTGGATAGCTCTCTTTTTTTGTACTCTCAAAATGAATGGCTAAAGCTAGCAGAAAAGCTTGCTGCATTACCAATATCCAAAGCAAACACTCGAGCATTCTCTCGTTTAATGCTTGCAGGAGCTATGGATTGTGAAATTGATAAAGCAGGAAGAATAAACATCCCGGACTATTTACGAGAGTTTGCAAAGATCAATAAGAAAGTTGTTGTTGCAGGATTATACAATCGTATTGAAATCTGGAGTGAACAAGCTTGGACCAAATACAAGAAAGCTACAGAAAAGGACAGCAATGATATAGCTGAACAATTGGGAGAGATCGGAGTATAACATGGAAGCAAAAAAAAGTTTTCACATCCCAGTTTTGTTAAGAGAAGTTCTTGAATACTTAGACCCAAAGCCAGGACAAATAATTATAGATGGCACACTTGGTGGTGGTGGACACTCATTGGCTCTTGCAAAAGCAATTGAACCTAAAGGAATACTAGTTGGTATTGATTTAGATCCAGCTGCTCTTACAGAAGCAAGTGCAAAAGTAAAAGACGCAGATATAAAAAGTGAGATACATTTTGTTAAAGGGAATTACAAAGATATTAAGAAAATTGTTAGTGATCTTGGTTTAAAAGAAATAAATGCCATTATTATCGACATCGGTATATCAAGTTATGATCTGGAAGGATCTAATCGTGGATTTTCTTTCCAAAAGCATGAACCTCTAGACATGCGGTTTGATCCTGAAGCAAGACCAGCACACAAAGAAAAAGAACCGTTCACAGCTCGCTTCATAGTTAACCATTATTCTGAAAAAGAATTAAAGCAGACATTTGATCAGTACGGAGAAGAAAAGTTTAGTTCAAGAATAGTAAGAGGAATCATTGAACACAGACAAGAGAACAAAATAGAGACAACAGAAGATCTTTTTAACATCATTAAACATAGTTTACCAGCAGCATTCCGTTTCAGGGCAGGAGACAGCGCCAGAAGGATTTTTCAAGCCTTAAGAATAGAAGTAAACAAAGAGCTTGAGAACCTAGAGAAGTTTTTGCCAGATGCATTTGAAATACTAGCAAAGAATGGAAAGCTCGCAGTCATATCCTTCCATTCGCTAGAAGACAGAATTGTAAAACACTTCTTCTTAGAAAAAGCAAAAGGTTGTATTTGCCCACCAGATTTTCCACAGTGTGTTTGCGGCAAAGAACCACTAGCTAAAATCCTTACCAAGAAACCAATAACAGCAAGCGGAGAAGAACAAAAAGAAAATAGCCGAAGCATACCAGCTAAATTAAGAGTTATTCAAAAAATTTAAACAAAGGAACTAACAAAAACAAATGGGAAGATACTTTGCACTATCAATGAACTTACCAGCTCAACACCAAAGATACTCAAGAGAGAGTAGGGTTAAAACAACGAAGAACAACATTCTTTTAAACAACAGAACAGGAGTATTTGTTTTTGTTGCTTTGTGTTTAATGCTTTTAACATACCTAGTGCAAGTAAATAGCTTCTCAACAAAAGGATATGAGACAAAGAGCTTGGAAAGGAAAATCTCTTCCCTAAAAGAAGAACAGAAAATATTACAGATTCAATCAGCAGAACTTCAATCATTCCAGAGAATTCAGGGAGAAACATCAGTTATTAACATGGTTCCTGTTTCCACAATCACATACATTCAAACAACAGCACTTTCTGAAAGATAACAGTTAATCCAATTGCATGCATGAACAAAGATCAACAAAAAGATTTCTTTTTTAGAATCGTATTTTTAAAATTAGTTTTAGTCTTGTTCGCAGCCTTAATGCTTTTAAGGCTTTTTATTATTTCCGTAGGACAACACTCCTACTACATGGCTCAAGCAGAAAGCCAACACGGTTACTATCAGAAATTAATTCCAACTAGAGGTGAAATATTCATCCAAGACAAATATTCAGACAAACCGTATCCTGTTGCAACCAACTCTAAAAAGGATTTAGTCTATGTTGTTCCCCAGGACATTTCAAAACAACTTGAAACAGCAGAAACCCTTGCTAAAATAACCGGTCTTGATCAGACAGAGCTTTTGTTAAAGCTTTCTGACCAGAAAAGAAAATACGTTGTCATAAAGAAAAACCTTTCAGAAGAAGAATCTAAGGCTATAGCAGAGGCAAAACTTCCAGGTGTCTTCCTAGACCAAGAAAACACCAGATACTATCCTGAGGGGCAATTTTTAAGCCAGGTCTTGGGTTTTGTGGGCTACAAGGACAATGGTGATGAAAAAACAGGACTCTATGGTCTTGAAAAATACATGCAAAAAGATCTAGCAGGAATCCCAGGAGAAATTTCCGCTGATGTTAGTGTTAATGGTGCTGCTATACCAGGAACTCAAAAACAGTTCACTCCAGCAGTTGATGGAACGTCTTTACATTTAACAATTGATCGAGCGATTCAATTCAAAGCAGAAACCATAATCAGAGAATCTGTACAAAAACACGGTGCTGATTCAGGGACAATAATAGTTGCAGATCCAAAGACAGGAGCTATTCTTGCTATGGCAAACTTTCCAAGTTTTGATCCTAATGAATACAGCAAAGCAAAAACTCCAGCCGTATATATTAACGACGCAACAACAGAAAACTATGAACCAGGTTCAACAATGAAAACAATAACCATGGCAACAGGGATCAATTTTGGTTTAGTTAATCCATCTACAACATACAATGACACTGGTGTTGTTGATGTTGATGGTTACAAGATTAAAAACTCAGACGGTAAAGCACATGGCATTGTACCAATGACTAAGGTTATCGATGAGTCATTAAACACTGGAGCAATCTTTGTTCAAAAACAAATCGGTAATGAACGTTTCTACGAATCCTTAAAAAACTTTGGTTTCGGAACAGCAACAAACATAGAACTACCAGAGGCAATAGGGAACTTAAACAATTTAAAAACAAACATCACTGTTAACTTCTACACCGCAGCTTTTGGTCAGGGTATTACTGTAACGCCACTTCAAATGCTTCAGTCATATTTACCGCTTGCTAACAAAGGAAAGTTAATGCAGCCATACATCATTGACTCAAAAGTTCTTCCAGATGGTTCAGTTATAAAGACAGAACCTAAAATGTTAAGAGAAGTGGTTTCAGAAAAAACAACAACCTTAATCTCAGGGATGTTAGTTGATAACGTGGAGAATGGACACGGTAAACAAGCGGGTGTCAAAGGATATTACATAGGTGGCAAAACAGGTACAGCACAAGTTGTTTCAGGAGGTGTTTACGTGCAAGATGATAACATAGGGTCATTTGTGGGATATGGTCCTACAGAAGACCCAAGATTTGTTATGATAGTAGATGTAAAGCATCCAAGGGATGTTAAATACGCGGAAAGCACTGCAGCACCTGCATTTGGTAAAATGGCCGAGTTTATCCTTGGATACTACGATATTCCACCAACTAGAAAATAGCTATGAAAAAAATCTTTCAAAAAATACTTCTAAAATATTCCAGAGCAATACTGCATAAATACAAGCCGGAAATAGTTGCGGTTACAGGAAGCGTTGGAAAGACTTCCGCAAAAGAAGCTATTTATTCAGTTCTTCGTGCTAAATATCCAAACTCAGGAGTTGTTCGAAAGAACAACAAAAACTACAACAATGAGTTTGGTTTGTCTTTTACAATTATTGGTGTTGATTCACCAAAGAGAAATCCTTTTAAATGGATCTTTGTTTTCTTAAAAGCTTTCATTCTTTCAAGATTCTTTTCCCACTATTCAAAAGTTTTAATCCTAGAACTTGGTATTGATAGACCAGGGGACATGGACGTTTTAACTGAGATCATTAAACCACACATTGCAGTTTTAACAACCATCGGAGTTTCTCATCTCCAAAACTTTAAAAATGAAAATCAAATCTTTGAAGAAAAAAGAAAGATCTTTAAACATCTCGGTGTAAATGATTACGCGATTATAAACCAAGATGATGTAAAGGTCAGAACAGCAGCTAGTGGACTTAAATCAAAAGTTTTAACCTATGGTTTTGATAACTCATCTGATCTTTGGATTGATGGATATAACCCAATTTATGAAAAAGGAGGAATTTACGGAAGTTCTTTCACCTTAAAATATCTTGGTGAAAAAGAAGATATCTTCCTTCCAAACACAATCGGCATTCAACACGTTTCAGCAGCAACAGCAGCCGCGGCAGTTGGTATTGCACAAGGCATGGATCTTTCGCAGATATCTGCAGCACTAAGATACTACAAACCAGAACCAGGAAGAATGGGAATACTACCAGGAGAATATGGCACAGTAATCTTAGATGACACATACAATGCAGCACCTCTTTCAATGCACGCGGCTTTAAGAGAACTCGCAAGCTTTCCAGCAGCACACAAGGTTGCGGTTGTTGGAGACATGTTGGAACTAGGTCCTGAATCAGAAGCAGCACATATTAATATCGCAAACGAGATTAAAGAACTTCAATTAGATGCTGTTATTTTTGTTGGTCCAGAAATGCATTTAGCGTATGAACATCTAAAAAAGATTGATCTAGGTGAAAGTACTCAGTGGTTTAAAAGCTCAGTTCTCGCAATTCAAGCAGCAAGAAAATTACTTGCAGGAAATACAGCAATGTTGATTAAAGGGTCTAGAGGAATGCACATGGATAGGGTTGTAAGAGAAGTGATGAGAGACAAAGAACACGCAGAAAGCCTTTTAGTCTAGCATTGATTTAGGGCGCCAGAATTGCTAATATTATCGGGCTAATCAAATATTATGGCGCTATCGTCTAGTGGCTAGGACGGCTGGTTCTCATCCAGTAAACCGGGGTTCGATTCCCCGTAGCGCTACCAATTTCCTCAAAACTTAGAAGTTTGGTACAATTTAATCAAAGTAATTAACCAAAACTATATGAACGATGAACGAAGAGAAATACCCCCAGAGGTTGTAGGTGAGGGATTGGAAGCTGATAAAAATCTAAAATTCCAAGAAACTATCAAGAGCCCTGAATATCAAGCAAAGCTAGAAAAAGTTTTGTCCGAAGTTCATAGATTTGCTACTCGTGTAAAAGAACTAGCAGCCGGAAAACCAACAGATGCGGAAGTTGCTCAATTAAGAAAAGGATATTTTGATCTTTCAGACTTAGCGTTGAAAGAACATGACTCCTTGCCTAATGACACTACTAACGAAGCTCAGCACTCAGTTATGGGCATAGATGGCTCTTTTATGGCAACTGTTAGAATCAAAATGTTTGAAGATTTGGGCGATGGAGATTATAGCGGTCAAACTCCCGCAAGAAAATTATTTGAAACAGTGAACCCAGGTTTCGGTTGGGGCTTGTATGATGAAACGATCAAAGAAAAAAGACAAAGATTAGCAAATTGGCCCAAAGGCATTGGCATGAACTTGTTTGTATTAGTCACAGATTATTCTTCTTCAGAAGAAGTTAAAAGAACTTTTCTTTTTGATTTGCAAGATAACTACCGCAGGTACGTTCAATTTGCTCAAGGATTAGGAATGAACAAGGACGATGTAAGATATAAAGTTAGAGAAGCTGCTATGGCATCTCTCAAAGATCGTGGTGGGTCAATAGATTATCAACAAAGAATGACAAAGAGCATAGATGAGCTAATGGGAAAATTGGTTTAAAAATATTTAAGAGGCTTGGCAGAGTTGCTAAGCTTCTTTTCTTTGATTACAGCGTTTAATATTCTTTATTTTCTTAACTAAGTAGTTCAAAAAAAATAAAACATTTGGTTACCAGACCATGACCTTCAAAAACATTCCTTTCGGTTCTCTTGAATCTTTTAATGTAATTCTAGAGATCCCGAGAGACTCTCCTCTGAAATACGAATACGATCATGAAAAAGATGCCATCATACAAGACTTTGTCTTTAAAGATGGTTTTCTTTTTAAATACAACTATGGTTTCATTCCTGAAACAATCTGTGGTGATGGTGATCCTCAAGACGTGATGATTCTAAACAATAAACCTTTAGAACAAGGTAAAACATATCAGTGTAGAGCAGTAGGTATAATCGAGCTGCTTGATCGTGGAGAAGAGGATAACAAACTCCTCGCTGTTGTCATAGATGATCCTGAAGCAAAAGATATTACAGACATATCATCTCTTTTAGAAAAAGACTTTCAAGATTTTAAAGACTTCTATGCTGAAATTGCTAGACAAAAAAACAAAACCATGGAGATATTAGGTTTCCATGACAAAGAACGTGCTTTGTCTGAGCTTCAAAAAGCACATCAAGCATTTACTGCTTAATTAGGATATAATAAGGGTATGGAGATAATTTCCTTACCTATCTGGGTAATCTTCTTTTTAATATTTGGAATTCTAGCGTTAGTGACTGCACTAACTGCTTTATTTTTCCCAATTTTTTCTAGACCTAAAAAATATACTAACAGCGAAGTTCCTGCTGTTGATTCAGAGGACTTTCTTCAAGCGTTGGCTGGCGTTGCAAACGCCCCGGTTCAAAGCGGGGGACAAGCAAAACTTTTAAACAATGGTGAACAGTTTTTTCCTGAAATTCTAGAAGCCATAAACAAAGCTGAAAAAACAATCAACTTCATGACCTACATCTGGACCAAGGGAAAGATGAGCGATCTTGTTTTTGAGGGTTTAATAAACGCTCTTCATCGAAAAGTAGAAGTTAGAATTGTTCTAGACGGTTTTGGTGGAACTGGTGTTGATGATGAAAAACTAAAGCTCCTTGAAAAAGCTGGTGGAAAAGTCTGTTGGTTTAGGCCAGCTCACTTAGGAAAGCTAACTCGTTTTTACAGGAGAAACCACAGAAGAGCAATTATCATGGACGGTTTTGTTGGTTTCATTGGTGGTGCTGCGATTGAAGACAAGTGGCTTGGTAACGCAGAAAACCCTGAACACTGGAGAGACTCAATGGTTAAAGTAACAGGTTCAATGGCTGAGAACTTACAATCAGCATTCATTCAGGTTTGGACTGATACATACGGTGAATTCTTAGTTGGTAGAAAGTTCTATCCGCATCAAGGCAAACACGAAGGAATAACAGACTCGACAACCTCAAAGCATGTTTCGATTATTAGCTCACCATCTTCGGAGTTCCACCCGATTAGCAATGTTTTTTGGCTTTCCATAAAAGCGGGGAGAGAAAAGATATATTTAACATATTCATATTTTGTTCCAGACAAAACACTAAGAAATATCCTTAAGGAAAAAGCAAAAGAAGGAGTTGATGTAAGGATCCTCCTCCCAAATGACTATATTGATGGAAACACCATTCGTTGGGCAAGTCATCGCTACTTTGAAGAGTTGCTTCAATCAGGAGTCAAAATCTACGAATACCAGCCAACAATGATACATTCTAAGACAATTGTTGTGGATGGTAAGTTTTCAATCGTTGGTTCTGCAAACTTTGACATACGATCAACAGAATTAAACAAAGAGAACATCCTTTGTATTGTGGAAAAAGACTTTGCTTCTGATTTAGAAAACACTTTCTTCCAAGACTTAAAACATGCTAAGCAAATGAAGCTCGGAGCATGGAAAAAACGCTCAATATTAAGGCGTTTAAGAGAACGATTTGCTTCGTTATTTGAGGAACAATACTAGATATTAAAGTGTTTAGAAAACATAGAACTGCGTTTATATAACGCAGGTCTATCGTTTTGACTTTAGACAACTTGAGAATCGTGTTACTAAGCTAGAGGACAAGGTTGGGGTTTAATCAACAGCTGGAATAGGTGTTTCTTCAGGATGTGGTATTTCAGGAAGAGAAACCTTTTTAACAAGTTCTTCAAAGTCAGGAAGCTCCTGGTTATTTTTTAAACCCATGTGTTCTAAGAATTCAAGCGTGGTCTCGTAAAGGATTTGTCTGAAATCCTTTGGGTTAGGTGTTTTTTGAACCAAACCACGGATTGATAAAGCTCTAAGGCTATATTGGCAGTTAACCCCTCTTATTGCTTCAATCTCTGCTCTGGAAATTGGTTGTCTGTAAGCGATGATTGCAAGTGTTTCAATTGTTGCATCAGAGAGCTTTTCTCTTAAGTCAGCATTCAAGAAGTTTTTAACGACAGTGCTGTTTTTTGCATTTGTTGCTAATTGCCATGTGCCGTTTGATTCTAGAAGGACAATTCCTGAATCAATGCGGTTTTTTGATATTTCCTGAAGCGCTTTTTCAACTGCTTGAGTCTCCTGTTCTAAAACCTTGGCAATGCTATGAGCGGATAGTGGTTTAGATGCTACGAAAAGGATGCTTTCAATTGTGCTTTGGAGTTGGTCCATAACTTTAATCTTGGTTTTCTATTTTCTTAATAATGATCTCGGAAAAAATTTGTTCTTGTTCTACTGTTAAGATACGCTGCTTAATTAATTCGAGCAAAGCAAGGAAAGTAACAATCACTTCTGTTTTGTCCTTTGCTGTCGCAATGAGGTCAGACATCTTTGTTTGAATTTTTTCAGTAAGCAGATTTTGAAGAGAATTAATCTTTTCTTGAATTGAGATTACTTCTTTAACAGTTGCTTTAGGGAGGTTATTAATTTCCTCTAGAGACTTCAAAGTATTTAAAATGCAGTTTTTTAAAGTATCTGTATTAACATCAGAGTCTGGATAGAAGGAAATTTTTTCATCAAAAGAAACCTCTCTTTCAAAAGATTGTTTTCTTTTGTTATCCAAAGTCTTTAAATACTTTGCTGCTTCCTTAAACTTCTTGTAAAGTAAAAGCTTTGCTTCAAGATCAATGGCAATTTCTTCCTCTTCTTTTTCTAATTCAAGAGTAGGAAGAATTGCTTTTGATTTAATAACTAAAAGCTTTGCGGCAACAGAAAGATAGTCCGCAAGAGAAGTTGGGTCTATGATCTCAAGTTGTTTGATGTGTTGTAAGAACTGTTCTGTAACAGTGGCCAGAGCAATTTGTGTAATGTCCATCTTCTGCTCTTCAATGAGTTGAAGGAGCAAGTCTAAAGGACCATCGAATTGTTGTATTTTTATTTTCATTAAAGAGCTAACTATTTTTTCTTGAGAATATCAAGCTTGATGTGAACGTCTTTGAGCTGTTGCTCTGTAACTTCTGAAGGCGCGCCAAGCATCGGATCTTCAGCTCTGCCGTTTTTAGGGAACGCTATAACTTCGCGGATATTTGGTTCATCCCATAAAACCATCAAAATACGGTCAATTCCAGGAGCATTTCCAGCATGTGGAGGGGCACCGTATGAGAAAGCTTCAATCATGTGTCCAAACTTAGAATCTACTTCTGCTCTAGTATATCCTGCAATCTCAAAAGCTTTGTACATTGTTTCTGGTTGATGGTTTCTAACAGCACCAGATGAAAGTTCAAGACCATTACCAACTAGGTCATATTGTTGCGCAATTATTTCATACGGATCTTTAGTTTCAAGTGTTTCAATTCCACCGTATGGCATTGAAAAAGGATTGTGTTCGAAATCCAACTTATCAAGCCATTTATTCCATGAGTACATTGGAAAATCATAGACCCAGCACCATGCCATGATGCTAGGGTCCTTAAGGTTTAGAATTGAGCCAAGCTCGTTTCTTACTTTACCTAAAACTTTGTTTGCAACCTCTGCTTTGTCTGCTGCAAAGAAAATTACATCTCCAGATTGTGCCTTTACTTCCTTGATTATTTTCCCGGTTAATTCATCACCTAGAAACTTTGCAATGGGGGATTTAACCTTATTTCCTTCTAGGACAATGTACGCTAAACCCTTGGCGCCTTCTTCTTTTGCGATTTCTGTTAACTGGTCAATCTGCGAACGACTAAATGAAGATGCATTTGGAGCAACTATTGCTTTTACAATTCCACCATCTGTTATTGCTTGTGCAAAAACACTGAAGCCACAATCACGGACAAGTTCTGTAATATTTTGTAGCTTCATTTCAAAACGAAGATCTGGTTTATCCGTCCCATACATATCCATTGCATCAGCATACTTAAATCTTGGGAAAGGGAATTGCTGAATCTTTTTAGTTGAAAACTTTTCAGTTACTTCTTTAAAGAGGTCTTCCATTTCAGCCCAGACTTCTTCCTGAGTTGCAAAAGACATCTCCATGTCTAGTTGATAGAACTCACCTGGGGAGCGATCTGCTCTTGCATCTTCATCCCTAAAGCAAGGAGCAATTTGGTAGTATCTTGGAATTCCACCAACCATCAAAAGCTGTTTGAATTGTTGAGGAGCTTGCGGAAGAGCGTAAAACTTACCCGGATGCAATCTTGAAGGAACCAAAAAGTCACGAGCGCCTTCAGGAGATGAGTTTGCAAGAATTGGTGTTGTAATTTCCCAGAAACCTCTTTCATCCATGAAGTTTCTGATGTGTTTAATAACTTGGGCTCTTTGTTTTAGATACTTTTGAATTTTAGGTCTTCTTAAATCAAGGAAGCGATATTTTAAACGAATATCTTCATTTGCAACATCTTCATCTCTAGCAACAGGGAATGGTGGTGTTTTTGCTTGTGTTAAAACCTCAATGCTTTTAGCTTTTATCTCTACCTTCCCAGTTTCAAGGTTTGGGTTAATGAGCTCAGGAGCTCTGTTTTCTACAGTACCAGTTACTGCTAAAACCCATTCATCTCTTATCTTTTCAGCCACAGACAAAACTTCAGATCCTGAAAGATCTTTATTTACCGTTATCTGAACTAGACCTGTATGGTCTCTTAAGTCTATGAAAACAAGGTTGCCGTGGTCTCTACGGGAGTGAACCCAGCCTTTTACCAATACTTCTTGTCCTTCCTTAGATCCAGTATCTGCTGCTAATGTTCTGTGCATAATATATTCTTTCAATTAAAGTATTAGAATTTTACCAGAAAACGGTGAATTTTTCAAAGTTTTGCTTTGTTTGGTGTATAATCTAAGATATGCAAAAAGTAATTTTAGCTTCAGGGTCAGAACTACGAAAGAATTTGTTTTTAGGTCTTAGTATTCCTTTTGAAATACAGATTGCTGATATTGATGAAAAAACAATCCGCGACCCTGATTTAAAAGTTCAAGTAGCAAAAATAGCTAGAGCTAAAGCAGAAACAGTTGCTGCAAAACACCAAGGGATTATCATCGCGGCTGATACCTTTGTTGTATGTGATGGAAAAGCTTTAGAAAAACCACAGGATTTAGACGAAGCTCGTGCAATGCTGAAGCTACAGCAAGACAGAATCCTTTTCGTGTACACAGCGCTCTGTTATCTTGATCGCGAAAAGGACATTGATTTTTCAGAAGTCTCAATTACAAAATTAAAAATGCGTCAGCTAGATGATTATGAAATTAATGCATATGTAAACAATGCTCCAGTTACAACTTGGGCTGGTGCTTTCTCTACAAGCGGTATATATGGTGCAAACTTAGTTGATTACACTGAAGGTTCGATAACTGGTGTTGAGGGTCTTCCAATGGAGTTATTAATCCCGCTTTTAAAAAAATCTGGATTAAAACCAATTGCAACAACTCCGTGATATACTTTTTATATAACAAAACAAATGCCGATTAAAAAAATCGTTTTAGATTTAGAAACACAAAAACTATTTGAAGAGGTTGGTGGAAGAGGAAAGAACCATCTGTTGAAAGTTTCAGTTTGCGGGATCTGGGAATCTGCAACTGACAAGTACACAATCTTTTCAGAACAAGAATTACCAAAGCTCGCGGAGTTATTACAGGGCGCTGATCAGATCATTGGTTTTAATATCAAAGATTTTGATTTCGAAGTATTACAGCCCTACTTAAACTTTGATGTTCATAGTCTTCCTTTTCTGGACATTATGCAAGATGTTCAAAGACACCTCGGTCGACGAGTAAGCTTAAACTCAATTGCTGAGGCAACTTTAGGTAAGGGTAAAAGCGGGAATGGTAAAGAAGCAATCCTTTTTTGGAGAAATAACCGTTTGGATTTGCTAAGAAAGTATTGTTTAGATGATGTTAGAATTACAAGAGATGTATATAATTATGGTCTTGCTAACGGCAAGATCCTTTATAAAGATTTTTTTGAAATTAAAGAAATACCAGTAAAATGGACAGACCCAGAACCAAGAGTCGCAATGCAAAAACAAATATCCCTTTTTTAGGTTCTAAGATAGCGAGTTTTCCTGTTTTGAGCCAATCTTTTGAGGTTGGTTTTTTCACTGTTAGATATTACAGTCTTTTTTTTGTTACAGGAGTAGTGTTTGCATACTTCATCGCTAAAGCACGAGCATTAAAAAAGGGGATTAATGAACTTGTTTTTGATGAGATGATTTTTTGGGCAATTCTTTTTGGATTTGTCTCAGCACGTATTTACTACGTTCTCTTTTACTTCGACCAATACAGTAAAAATCTTTCTGAGATCTACAAAGTTTGGCATGGTGGTCTTGCAATCTATGGTGGTTTAATTGGCGGAGTTATTATTCTTTACTTTCTTTCAAAGAAACATAATGTTAATTTCTTTTCACTAACAGACTCAATTGTTTTTGCGCTTCCTTTAGCTCAAGCAATTGGTCGTCTTGGCAACTATTTCAACTACGAAGCTTTTGGAAAGCCAACTGATCTTCCTTGGAAAATGTTTGTTCCAAGTAATTTCAGACCAGGTGGTTTTGAATCCTCAAGTTATTTCCATCCAACCTTTGCTTATGAGATATTGTCAAATCTTTTTGTTTTCTTTTTGCTTTGGAAAATATCAAAGAAAACAAGCAACCAAGGGATTTTAACTGGAGCTTACTTAATCCTTTACAGCATTGGTCGTTTTTTGATTGAATCAATACGTTTAGACAGCGCTTTCATTGGAATCTTTAGAGTAGATCAGCTTGTCGCGCTATTACTAATTTTCGCTGGTTTGGGTATAATAATAAACAGATATGTCGCACAAACTAGTAAGTAGCATAATCGCTTTACTTTTCCTCGTCTTGATACAGTCATTTGGCGGGGTTTTTAGGTTTTTACTCCCAGTAATGGCTTTGTACACGCTGGGCTTCCTTGCTTACAATTACTGGTATTTAAAGAAGAATAATGTCTTAAATCACTGGTCTTTGATTCGACCAGTTCTGTTTATCTTTTCAATGATTGGTTTGTACTTTGTTGTTCCAGATGGATTTTTTAAAGGACTCTTTTTAATCTTTTCAGTCATAGTCATATATTTCCTAGAGATTGGTTTATTGGTGGTTTCAGAACAAGTAGTTTTTTTAGAAACTCTGGTTTCGTACTTTGCTTTAAGTACAGCCATATTTGCTTGGAACTTTTACCTTCTTCCAAAGAGCACAGTTACACTGTTACTTTTAGGTGTGACAACATTTTTAATTGCCAGAGCATCATTTGACTATGTTCCGCAAAGTAATCAAAAGAAAAACTTTTGGTCCGCGTTAATAACTCTTTGTGTTTTAGAGGTTAGTTGGGCGTTAGTTTTCCTGCCTTTTCATTTCACAGCATTATCAGTAATTCTCTTTAATGTTTTCTATGTTCTTTGGATCATTGTATATTACTACCTCTTTCATAACCTTAATCGACAGAAGATTACTTTTCACGTCATATTCTCTTCAATTTTGATTATATTAATAATATTAAGCACACCTTGGAAAGCGTAAAGTCCATGAATGAAAAAATCTCTGGAAAATTAATAAGTATAATAATCTTAAGCTCATTAGTTGTTGGTGGAGTTGGTGGTTGGCTTTTCAACAGATTTTTAATTCCGAAGATAAATACAATTCCGTTTTTGATGAAATACAACCTTAGCCCAGGTGGATCACCTTTGGTAATTAACACCAAACAAGAAATTCGCGTAAATGAAGGATCTGATACTGTTGCTGTGGTTCAGAAAGTCAGGCCTTGGGTTGTAGGTGTTGCATATGGAAGCGATTTTAACAACGCAGATTTTAGGGGATCAGGAATAATCCTTACATCAGATGGATTAATTGCGGTACCAGCACAAAGTCTTTACTCTCAATCAAGCAAACTACCGTTAAAAATTGTTTTTGATGATGGTAAAGTATTGCCCGCAACATTAAAAGCAATGGATACAGATTCAAATCTCGCTTTTGTTAAAGTAGATGCAAATAATCTTCCAACCGCATCTGTTGGCCTTTCGGCTGATTTACAACTAGGACAAAGAATAATCATTGTTTCAAAAACACTAAACGAATTTAATCCAAACATATTTGTTTCATTCCTTTCATCTCAAACCCACAACCATCCAGCTCAAAGCTATTTTGCAGATGATTTTAATCAGGTTTTTAAGTACAGTCCTGATGAAGCGCCGAACAACTCAGTCATATTCTCGCTAGAAGGAAATATTATTGGTCTTAAAACCAGAACTGGCATTGTTACAGCAGAGGCTTTAAAGAATGCGCTTAACTCATATTTCAAAAACGGAGCTATAGTTAAAAACGTTTTTGGTTTCTTCTACTTGCCGATTTCTCTTTCAGACGCAACAGCGTTCAACGGAACTCAGGGAGCATGGGTTCACAACACTGACTATTCCAGAAACTTTTCAATAATCGAAGGAAGTCCTGCAGGTAAAGCCGGTTTGCAAGAAGGTGATATTATTACAGCAGTTAATGATGACAAGGTTACGTTACAAAACAGCTTTGAAGATTTAAGCTTAAAATATTCTCCTGGTGATGTAATTAGATTAGAAATAAAACGAGGGAAATCAACCAAAACCTTAAACTTAACTATTGGAGCAAAGAAATATGGTACTGGTCCTGGGTTCTAAAGGAATGCTTGGCAGTGAACTTGTGCGTCAGCTAAAAGCAAAAAACATAGAAGTTGCTGGTTTTGATAGTGATTTGGATGTTACAAACAAAGAAGCATTGAGTGCAAAGATTTTAGAATTGAAACCAGAAGTAATATATAACTGTGTTGCATACAATGCTGTTGATTTGGCAGAACAGGAAAAAGAAAAAGCAGAAGCTTTAAATTCTCAAGCAGTTTTAAATATCGTAGAGAGTGCTGAGAAAGTCGGTGCAACTTTAGTTCACTTCAGTACTGGGTTTGTGTTCGATGGAGAAAGCACAAAAAGTTACAAAGAAACAGATCAACCAAACCCACAAAGCGTTTATGCAATGACAAAGTATCAGGGTGAACAAAACGCTAACAAATGTTCAAAACATTACATTGTTCGTTTAAACCTTTTGTTTGGTAGATCAGCAGAGAGTCAGAATGCAAAAAAAAGCTTCCCTGAATTAGTACTTGAGCTTGCAAAAACACAGAAAGAATTTGCTTTTGTAACAGACGAGATAAGCACACCAACATATTCAGTTGATTTAGCAAAAGAAGTATTAGAATTAGTCGACAAGAAATACCCTTACGGTATTTATCATCTCCCAAACGAGGGACAGGCATCGTGGTTGGATTTTGCCGAAGAAGTGTTTAGAATACAAGGTATGGAGGTAAAACTTAACCCAGTTCTAGCAGACAAGTTTATTAGGGCAGCAAAACGACCTAAAAACTCGGTTATTGCTAATACCAAGTTTCCTAAGCTTCGCCCTTGGCAGGAGGCTTTAAAAGAATTCTTAAACAGTATTAAAGAAAAACAATGAAAGGCATCATTCTATCAGGAGGTAGTGGAACCAGATTATACCCCTTAACAAAAGTTACTTCAAAGCAACTTTTGCCGGTTTATGATAAGCCGATGATTAATTACCCTTTGCAGACTTTGCTTTCAGGAGGGATCACGGACATTTTAATCATAGTTGCGCCTGACCATGCTGGTGATTACTTAAAGTATTTGGGTTCAGGAAAAGATTTTGGTGCAAGATTTACATATGAAATCCAAGACAAACCAGAAGGACTTGCACAAGCGCTTTTGATCGCTGAAAGCTTCATGGATAAAGAACCTGTAGCTTTGATACTAGGAGACAACATATATGAGGATGATTTTTCTGAGATTATAAAAAACTTTAAAAGTGGAGCGCAGATTTTTGTTAAAGAAGTTCATGACCCAGAAAGATTCGGAGTTGTTAAATTTGATGAACAAATGAATGCTTTGGAGATTGTTGAGAAACCAAAAGATTTTGTTTCAAACTACGCACAAACTGGTTTGTATCTCTATGATCACACGGTATTAGAAAAAGCAAAGAGTTTAAAACCTTCCCCAAGGGGGGAGCTGGAGATAACTGACTTAAACAACCTTTTCCTTAAAGAAGGAAAGTTAAAAGTAGGAATTGTTAAAGGTGAGTGGATTGATGCCGGAACGATCGATGCTTTGTACAAAGCAAATGAATTAATTTACAAAAAGAATCAAAAGAACCAATGACAGAACCAAGAGTTTTTTCAAGATGGCATAAGTTAGTTGCAATTGGAGTAATCTCTTTTATTTCTTTTGCTGGTCTTGAATCCTTGGCATACATAAGCAATCTATACCAGATGCAGCTGTATCTACAAGCAAGCGGCATGATTTATTTCTTCATGATCCTTTGGTTGTATTTTCTTTTCGATGTTCACTACAAAGAACAATCTTTAATATCAAGTAATTTAGCGCATTTTGTAGTATTAAGATTTAAACATTTTCTTAAATGGGAGCATCTTAGATATTTTCAAAACTATTTAATTCTTCCTGGAATATTGTATTGGGGCGCTGTAATTTTAATTGGAATTAATTTTCAACAATACAAACTCCAACAGTTTATCATTATTGCAACTTCAATCTCTTTAATCACTTGTTATACTTTTTTCAAAGAAGTTTTTCATAAACGAGAGATAAACACAAATCATTTCATAATACTTACATACGTTAAGCTTTATGCTTCTTGGTTGATTTACGCAGCGAGCTTAGGCATCATTTGGTACTATTGTTTTACTCCAACCATTTTTTATCTTGTCATTTTTCTTGTTACTTTCATGCTTTTGTATCAAGCTTTGTTTCAATTTGCAGAGCTTTCATTAAAACATGTGTTTTATGTTTTCATAATATCAGCGCTTCTTTCAGCAGCCTCTTACTTTGTGTACAAACTTTGGAACGTAAACTATTTCTCAGCGGGTCTTTTCATGACCGCTGTTTACAACCTTCTTTGGAATCTTTTTTACAACAAAATAAACAACACTCTAAGCGCTAGAGTGTTGGCAGAACAAGTAACAATCTTTGTCTTAATCGTTGTTATGGTCTTAGGAGTAACAAACTTTAAGGCACGAATAGAACGTTGTCAGTTCTAAAAAAAACGCCTTGTTTAAGGCGTTTTTTAATGCCACCAAGAGACAAGAAGCAGAGTACTAACAACCAGAAACATAAGGATTACATTTGACCCAATTCTCAGCTTATCAATATCTGAGAATTGTTTGTTTCTCAAGTGCAAGGCATCAAGGAGCATGAAGAGAATAAACAAACCACCGAAAACAACAACAATATATTTAAAAACATTGTAAAGATCAGGAGCAGCAGCTTTTTCAGAAACGTCTCCTAGTCTTTTAGGATCTTCTGTTTTTGGAAGCGGGTATCCTTTTAATGGAGCCTCGATTTGGGTCGCTAGTCCTTTTTTGTCCTTAGCTTCAATAATTAAATTGTAAGACCTGTAATTAAAATACTTTTCTAAGGTTAGATAACCTCCGTATCCAATGCCGGTTGCATTAAGAGGAATAGTATTACTTTCTAATGTTGCAGTTACAGAACTTGGTTTACCAAGTACTTTAACATATATCCCTATTTTTAATTTTCCATTTTCAATACTTGGATTAATCAAGACACTGTTTCCATCAATTTCAACAGCGGGTTTTTCAGGTGTTGTATCTGGTTTTGGTGTTGGAGCAGGGTGTGCTGTTGGAGCAGGAATTGTTTCAACAGGTTTTGGTGCTGGTTGAGTTACAAATTTTTGTGTGACTTGAGTGCTTGGTTGAGCACCAAATGTATTTGCAACAGCTATACTGTACTTTCCACCATTTCCATCAGCAACGCCAATGCCTTGATCTTTGTAGTCAGTATTTAAAATATTTGACCGGTGTGTTGGGCTATCAATCCATGCAGCCATCAAACCTTCGGTGTCAAAAAAATCAACAGCAAGATTTTCGCCAAGAACTGTGTATGGTTTGTATCCCTCTTCAGCAATTTTGTCCCAAATGTATTTTCCTTCAGGATCAGTATGGGAAAAATAGCTGCGGGAGATCATATCATGTGCTTTGAAGTCAGCCGCAGCTGCAAGTCTTTGGTTGTAAGCCAGTGTCGAAATATTTCTCTGAGAGCGCTGTTTGTTAACCGCGCTTGCGATATTATCAGGGCTTAAATCTGTAGCTGAACTAAAATTAAAACCCAACCCAATTCGCAGGGTAAGGAGCAAAATAATGGCTAAAATTGTGGTTTTCTGACCAACCGGTCTTTGTAAAGCCATAGATAATCAATTCGTAAATATTATACCTCTCTTAAGGCGTTTTTACTAATATAGCTCATATTTTAAAGGGACTTGACAAAATTAAACTTTGAGGTTATAATAGTTAGTCTTAATAAAAATATATGGAATTACCACAAGGCACACATGACCTATATCAACATCTAGGAGCACACGGCCATAACGACCAGGATGCTTCTTCTGACCATGCTTCTGAAAAACACGAAGAGCATGATGTTGAAGCCAAAACAAGTCCTTTAATTGAACATAATCCTGAAAGTAGAATCACTACAGTCAGGGTTTCTCAGATACCTGTTGCAAAGATCTTAAAGAAGGTAGCTCCATATGCTATTGTCTTCGTTGTTGCAATCGGTTTGTTCTTGTTGCTCTTCACAAACTTTTCTTTCAAGTCATTGTTTGGTAATTCAAACACAACTAAACCAAAAGTAGTTACTCAATATACCAATCTTGAAGGCTACAGCAAATGGATTAGCGGATATTTCTATGAAGTAACTGATAGTTCAATTCTTGCGCCAGACTATGATATTTCTGGAAACGGTTTAACTAACTATCAGAAGTTCATTTTGGGATTAAACCCAAAACGAAAAGATACTTTGGGCTTAGGAATTACAGACACTCAAGCTTTGATTAACGGAATCAATCCGCTAACAGGAAGCGCTATGCCAGAAGAACAAAAAAAGCTTGTTGCTCAATACATTGATTTAGAATCTGTTTCTAACAAACTTTCACTTGCAGCTGCTCAAGCAAGCGGAATGGTTGCTGGAGCAAGTTCAAACATTTCAGAAACAAGGAACAATGTTGTGATAAAGCAAACAGAAAACGGTTCATTAAGTATTCCTGCTTTAGGTATTACAGTTCCTATTGTTTGGACAAGTGATGTTAAGAACTTTGACAGAGATTTACAATCAGGCGTAATTCATTATCCAGGAACAGCAATGCCAGGAGAAATCGGTACCTCATATATCTCAGGTCACTCTTCAAATTATGCTTGGGCAAAAGGTGACTACAACAAGATCTTTGAAACTCTTGCTAACTTAAAGCAATACGACTCTTTCTCTATAACGGTTAACGATGAAACCGGAAAGAAAATAATCTTCCATTATGTTGTTACAGGCTCTTCTATTTACAAGGCTGATGATCAAGCTCAGTTTGCAAGCCAAGGTAAGTCAATTGTTGCACTTTCAACATGTTGGCCAATCGGAACATCTTCAAAGAGACTAGTTGTTTTTGGAGAGCTGAGTCAGACAGAGAGATAACCTGACAGCTTAGATCCTTTGTGGATCAGCTCGGATTTTTTACAGCTTAGAAAATCCTAGCTGCTTTACAAGAAAAGTAGCAGGCCAATAACCTACCAAACGGGTGGGCTGGCAACAATTCAAACGCGGAGGACGCGTGAAATACGTACGGATGTTCCTCGTGATGGCACTGTGCACGCTCCCCGCGTGCTACAAGACCATCCAGGTCCAGAAGCAGCGGACCCTTGCTGTTAAGGTGGTGCGTGATAGCGCCATCAAGACGGTTTGGGCTTCAGCTCGCAACTGCCGGATCCAGGCACCGACGCTCGGGCAAGCTCGCGATGTCAATCTGCTCTCACAGCAGGAACTCTCCGAGATCGCCCGCAAGTGTGGCGCGGTATCGGACGAGAAGTACTCGGAGTTCCGCAAGGGCTACGACAAGCTGGTCGACAGTTTGAACACCTTGACGGCACCAACGGGCGGCGTCAAGCAGATGCTTCACTGGAAGTCGGATCGGATTGGGTCGTGGCTGCAGGGCGTGAGAACGCTCCACGCCACGATCAAGTCAGAGCCCGATCAGTTCACCGTGAAGGTTACAAGCGGCTTGGAAGTTTACGGCGCAGGTTTTGTGCCGAAGATGGACTCTGGCCTCTTGCACAACCGCACTGACGCTGGTCTGTTGCGGGTTTGGACTCCTGGGAGCCGGTTTTTTGACGACGGATTCGTCAACGGAGCTGACTTCTTGGCCAAATCCAAGGACCCGAAGACGGTGCGATGCCTCACACTCGACGGTGGGATGTCGCCTGAGCAGATTCGGGATTATGTTTCCCGGAACTCCAGTGGCGGTGCTCGCATCGTCGACCTGTCGCAGTATCCGAACCTGGCGTACAACGCCACGTGTTCGGAGCAAGGCAACGCTGGCTTAAACCAGCGGTATGTCCCGACTGACCCGGGCAAGAGCATCAAAGCTGGGCTGGTAAAGCTCGGCGATGGTGTTACGATCACAACGCTTGGCTACTGCTTCAACGCTGCTCTGCCGCTACAGGCGATGTTCGCCGAAGCGAACGGTGGCCTTGGAACAAAGAAGGTGCTGTTTGAGACTGTTCGGGACAGTGCCGTAACTGACACTGTGTCGAAGAAAGTCTTCGACGGCAAGAAGACCCTCCAGGCTGCAGGCGTCGTCGCATTGGCGGGGCTTGGCATCTGGGCCGGAACCCAGAAACGGGGCGGGAAGCATCCGCTCTCAGGCAAAACTGGTGGACCACCTCGTGGTCCCGGCGGTGTTCCAAGAGGTCCGTAGTATTCACGCATGACGAGGGCCCGGAAGCCCTCAACAAGGTGGGGGTACGCAGATCAAGCAGTCGCTTGTCTGTGTACCCCTCACCACCTTGAAACTTTAACTGGTGAAATTAGCAAGCAATTAACTTTCTAATTCTACTAGTGAAAGCTAGTAATTAATCAAGTATTAAGATTAAGGATATATATGACTAAATTAATTAGTTTACTCAAATCCAAATATTCTGTCGCAGTAGTGGTCGTACTTGCTGTTGCAGTCTTTGGGTTTACAAAGGTCTACAAACAAGCACAAGCAGATATTGCTTGTACTGGTTACAATACAAATAGTCCGGCATTAAACATCTGGCCATTAACGTGGACTGGTGAGTCTTGTCATGACTACGCATTGGTTGATGCAAAAAACTTAAACGGTGGACGTTATGCTCTTTCTCAAGCAGAACATGATACAGGATTTTTTGTTAACCCTGGTGATCGTGTTCGTGTTAGCGTGTACTTCCACAACGGAGCTAACCAAGCACCAGCATCAGATCCAAACGCAAACATTGCTAGAGATGTAACAGCGTTTAGTTTTTACGACACCAATTCAGGCACAGCGCACACTGTTAACGGAAGTTTGATGTCTTCAAATGCAGGAATTGCAAGCAGCTCTAATCACGGTGGTGATGTGACTGTAAAAAGTAACGTTGCAACAACTTTGTCATATGTTCCTCAGTCTACACAAATGTGTGTAAGTCAATCATATATTCAAGCAACACGCATCTCGGCTAATACTAGCTCAAGCAATGCTTGTGGTACTGCTTTCAACGGCGAAACAATGTATCTGGTTAATTTACCAGACGGTATTTCTACAAATACAGGAGTCGATCTCGGCGATCTCCCAGCATGTTTTCCATACGCAGGTTTTGTAATTTATACATTACAGGTTAACGGAATAGCAGGTCCTGCTCAGGCAAATCTTGATTTAACAAAAACAGTTAGTGTTTCAGGACAAAACTCATTCACTAAATCTGTAAGTGTTAAAACAGGAGATGTTGTTGATTTCAGAGTTCGTGTTGTTAACAATGGTCCTGGAACAGCAAATAATATTAACTTAAGAGATACTTTGCCTTCTGGAATGACTTTGATTTCTGGAACAGGCAGATTAAATGGAGCAGGCGGATTTGATTCTGTCGTAACAAGTACTAACGGTTACAACACAGGGATGAACTTAACATCTGGAAGTCAGATGACTTTTACATTTTCAGCAACAGTTAATGCGACTTCTGGAACTTTACAGAACACAGCTTCTGCTCAAGGTTCTAACACCAACTATGTTTCAGACTCCGCTTCTGTGACTGTTACAACAGTTACAACTGCCGCTTGTATAATTGATTCATTCACAGCTGATAGTTTGAGTGTTAACCAAGGATCTTCCACAACACTTCGTTTTAGTGGCTCAAACGTTACTTCAGGTTCTATGTATATTTCCGGTGGACGTTTCAATGGTTATTCCTTAACAGGACTTTCAAGTATTGATACAGGGGCGTTAAATACAAATACTACATTTACAATTACAGCTAATGGTACTGGTGGCTCATGTTCAAGAAGTTTAACCATAAGTGTTTCCAGCACACCTCCACCAGCAGGAGCTGTTTGTACAATTGACTCTTTGACTGCTGATAGCTTAACTGTTAGTTCAGGAACTTCAACAATACTTCGTTGGACAACGTCTAACATTGGTACTAATGGACTATATTTGTCCGGTGGAAGATTTAACGGTCAGCTTGTGTCAAACAGCGGTAGTATAGACACAGGTGCTTTAAGTAACACTGCAACATATACTTTATTCTCAAATGGTAATAATGGTTCATGTACACGAAGTATTACAGTTATCGTTTCTGGAACTCCTAGTACCCCTGGAGTTGCTTGTATAATTGATACTTTGACTGTTGACTCCGCGACTGTAAATTCAGGATCTTCTACAACACTTCGCTGGACAACATCTAACATCGGTAGTAATGGATTGTACTTGTCTGGCGGTGGCTTCAACGGACAACCTGTATCAAATAGCGGTAGCATTAGTACTAACCCGCTTTTTAACACAGCAACCTTTACTTTGTTTGGTACAGGAACAAATGGTTCATGTACACGAAGTATTACTGTAAGTGTTACTGGTTCTCCTGGTACATCAGGCTATGCTTGTACAATTGATTCGTTTTCAGCAGACAGTTATAACGGGTCATATGGAAATTCAACGATCTTGCGTTGGAACTCTTCTAATGCAAGCAATCTTTACCTTTCAGGTGGAAGATTTAATGGGCAGTTAGTTTCAAACAGCGGAAGCATTGATTCTGGATCTCTGTATGGATCAACTACGTTCTCCTTGTTTGGGGAAAGTAATAATGGATCATGTACAAGAAGTATTTCAATTGGAACTTCTCAGTACAACCCACCATACAATCCAGGGTATTCGTATTGCATAATTGATTCATTTACCGCTGATTCCACAACTGTAAGCTATGGAAGCTCTACAACCCTTCGTTGGAGTGCTAGTAGCTCAAGCAATCTTTCAATCTTTGGTGGGAGATTTAATGGTCAATCTGTAAGCAGTTTTGGCACAATGGATTCAGGACCAATCACTGGACCAACAACATTCACAATTAGCGGATATTCTTTCGGTGGAAATTGTAGTAGAAACTTAACAGTTTATACTTCTTCAGGTCAGGTTGCTGGTGCAAACATTGGTTTGAATTCATCTAAGAGTGCTTTTAACAACACTAAGAACATTAATGCAACAACTGTTCCTGCTGAAAAAGAAAACTACATCACATATACACTAGTGACTACAAACACAGGTAATGCAACAGTTTACAGTTATGTTGTTACAGATGATCTTTCAAATGTCTTACAATATTCAGACTTAGACAGTAGTGATCAGTTGCAAAAAGGATATTCACTTTCTGGAAATACTCTTTCTTTTCCAGCGCAAACAATCTATGCAAATAGCTCTGTTACAAATACATTCAAAGTAAGAGTAAAGTATAACTTACCAAATGCGTCTAACCTAAGTATGGTAAATACCTACGGCAATACTGTTACTATACAGTTAACAGCTCCAAGAGTTTTGGGTGTAGGATTTGTTGCTCCTAAAACCGGTGCTGGTGCAACCCTCGCAGTTATATTCGCTGCCTTTGTTACAATCCTCTTTGGTTTAGCAAAAAGAAAAGGCTTAATTGAAAGACTCATTCAGAAGATGCCAAAAGTAAGAATTGAATAATAGGAAGAGTAAAAATCCGCTAGAAATATAGCGGATTTTTTGTTGCCTGTATATTTTGAATATTGATTTAGAAATGGTATAATAAAAAAAGTTTTAGAAGAAATTAAATCGAAAAATTAAAATAAAATGAAGCTTTCCGTAGTAATTCCCGCATATAACGAGGAAAAGAGAATCCCTGCAACATTACACTCCATTGATACGTATTTAAAGAAGCAGGACTTTGAATACCAGATCATTGTTGTTGTTAATGGTAGCCATGATCAAACTTATGAAGTTGTAAGGGGGTTGGCAGCAAAGGAAATTGCTAACTTAACTGCCGTAAATCTAGCAAAAGGTGGTAAGGGTTATGCTGTAAAAAAAGGCATTTTAGAGTATGCGGATGGTGATGTCATTATGTTTATGGATGCTGATAACGCAACACCAATTTCCGAAGTTTCCAAGTTCTTTAAATACTTTGAAAAAGGGTATGACATAGTTATTGGTTCAAGATATTTAGACCCAGACAAGGTCAAAGTGAGTCAGCCTTTTTACAGAATTCTTTTAAGTAGAGCATCTAATCTTTTAATTCAAGCATTAGTAGCTCCAGGAATTAAAGATACTCAGGTTGGTTTTAAGGCGTTTAATAACAAGGCCGCTAAAGATATTTTTCGTTTTGTAACTATTAGTCGTTGGGGATTTGATTTTGAGGTTTTAAAGATTGGATTTGATAGAGGATACAGAATTAAAGAAGTTGCGTTGTCATGGACAGAACATGGTGGTGGACACGTTCCTTTGAAAGCGTACATTGAATCATTGCTTGATTTGTTCAAGATTAAATACCGTTCACTTCGTGGATACTACAAAAAAGCGTTAAGAGAAAATTAAAACATTGAAAAGAAGCATTAGAATAACAATATTAAGTATAATTTTAGCAAGCCAATTTGGTTTTGCTTTTGTTGTATATGCAGCACCTGTTCAGAAATATATTGTTCAGGTGAATAGCAGTGTTTTGGATTTGAATGTAGTTAATCCATCTAATCTTCAAGAAGTGTTTGTTGATTCAACAAATATGGAATTCAAAAATACTTTTAGCTTTGAATCAGAATATAATCTATTAGAGTTAAAGGAAAAACTAGGTTTAAATATTTCATATATCCAAGAGAACCATAATTTTAAAACAGATGGGGTTGTTGTAAATGATCCTGGTTTTAGCAATGACGGGTATAACACAGACAGAGAGTGGGGCTTAATAAAGGGGAGGTTTCCTGAGGCTTGGGAGAAAACACAGGGTAGCAACAGTGTTGTTGTTGGGGTGATAGATACAGGAATAGATGCTTTACACGAAGATTTATCTATTGGACAGATTGCTTCTGGTTATGACTTTTTAACAAAAACAATTATTCCTTTTGGGATGAATTCTGATGAGAATGGACATGGAACTCTTGTTTCCGGCGTTATTGCAGCAACTCCAAACAACTTCAGAGGTATAGCAGGTGCTTCTTTTACTGTTACTTTAATGCCTTTAAAAGCGCTTGATGCCACTGGTTCTGGTAATTCATCAGATGTTGCAGCGGCAATTGTTTGGGCCGCAGATCATGGCGCTAATATTATCAACATGTCTTTGGGGGGGGTTGGTTTTGCAAATGATGTTGTTCTCTCAAACGCAATTACTTATGCATTTAAAAAGAACATAGTTATAGTAGCAGCTGTTGGAAATGATGTTGCGGTTACAGGTGGAGATTTAGACGTTGCTCCTGTTTTTCCAGTTTGCAATGACAACGGTGAAAACATGGTTATTGGTGTTGCGGCAACTGATGTATATGATTCGAAAACTGTTTTTTCAAACTATGGTAAATCTTGTGTTGATGTTACTGCTCCTGGAAAAAGAATTCTTTCGACTATCAACTATGATCCAAATACGAAACAGCCAACTCCAAGTGCTTATGCTTATGCATCAGGTACATCTTTAGCCGCACCATTCGTTTCCGCAGAAGCTGCTTTGTTAAAAGCTTTTAATTCAAATCTTAGCAATAAAGAAATACGAGACCGAATAATTCAGTCAGCAACACCAATTGATAATTTAAATCAAACTCAATGCAGTGGTAAAGCTTGTAACGGATTGATTGGTTTTGGGAGAATTGACGTCATGAATGCGCTTGATCAGGTTATTAACAAAGTCACTTCTATTAAAGAAGGGGATTTGGTTTCTGTTTCTGAAACAGGATTAATATATTATATTTCCGGTGGGCAGAGACAAAGAGTTTCAGAAAGTATTTTACATCAACGGTTTAGCGGTCAGACACCTAAGCAAATCAGTGAGTATGAAATATCAGGACTTGCTTCAGGACCGTGGGCGCTGCCTTTGACAGGTAGTTTAGTTAAGACTGCAAATGATCCTACTATATATTACATTTCAGAAGGATTGAAACGACCTGTAACAGCATCAGTGTTTAATCAGATTAAACCAGATATTAGTTCAATTCTTTTTGTAACTACAGAAGAGTTGAATTCTTGGGTTTCTGGAAAGTTTCTAGCACCTGTTGAAGGAACATTAGTTAAAGGAAACAGAACGCAAACAGTTTACTGGGTTGTTGATGGTTCGTTGCATCCAATCAATTATGCTTTCTGGAAAGAACGAGGTTTAGATATTTTCCCAATCCTCTATGTTCCAGAATCTGATCTGCCAAACTATCCGATTGGAAGCGTATATATTAGATAATTAGAAAAGGAGTTTAATGTTTAAGAAAGTTTTCGCAGTCGTTTTTTCTTTCATAACCATATTTGCACCATTTTCCGTGGTGCTTGCTGATTTTAATCCAAACAAATTAATAGAGGACAAGACTTTTTCAGACATACAGACATTTGGGTCTGCATTGGGTATCCAGCAGTTTTTAGATTCTAAAAAAAGCATTTTAGCAAATACTAATGTAGGCTTTTTGCAGAAACTTCGTGAACCCACTGACGTTAACTTGAAAACAAATCTTTCAGACCCAGAAGCAAACTTAGGAAGATTAAGATCAGCTGCTGAGTTAATTTGGGACGCTTCTGTAAAAACTGGAATTAATCCGCAAGTCATAATTGTTACATTACAGAAAGAACAAAGTTTAATCACAGGAGCATTTTTAACTGATTCAAAAATACAAAGCGCGCTTGATCACGCTATGGGATTTGGTTGTCCTGATAGTGGAGGCTGTGATTCTTTATTTTTCGGTTTCTATCCACAACTCTTTGGTGCATATGATGCTCAAGGAAACAAATATATTGGAGCACCTGGTTCTTTGATGAGAAGCTTTACAACACCAAATGGAAGGGGTCCTGGTGTTGATGCTCAGAACCAAACTTTTGGAACTCCAATTATACGAACATCAAAGATTAATGATATTGTTTCTTTTAAAAACACAACAGGTGGACCACAGAATCCACAAGCTTTCCAAACTGTAACGCTTTCAAACGCTGCAACTGCTGCTTTGTATAGATACACACCGCATGTTTACAACGGGAACTATAATTTCTGGAAGTTTTTTGATCAATGGTTTAAATATCCAAACGGAACCTTAATCAAACTTTCTTCTGATTCAACCACTTACATTATTAACAATGGCTTAAAGTCAGTTATTCCAAACTTTGTTATCTTGTCCCGTGGTTTAAACGCGGGCAGCACTATAACTGTTTCACCAACAGAACTCTCTTCTTTAGATCAAGGACCAATTTACGGTCCTGCTGACAACACAGTGATTAAAGTAAGTATTGATCCAAGTGAAAAACTTTTTGTTTTTGCAAACAGTGAGAAACATCCTGTTTCAGCCTTTGTTTTAAAGCAAAGGGGACTGAAAGCAGAAAGCGCTTTGTCAGTTACACAAGCAGAGGCTGATTTGTTTGCAACAATGTCTTTGCTTCCTCCTAAAGATGGAACCTTAATTCAAGGTGATGCATCTAAAGCAGTGTATATCATAAAGAATGGTAAGAGGATGAGTGTGAGTGCTTTTACTTTTAAGCAGTATGCTTTTAAATCTAAAGATGTAAACAGATTAACTCAATCAGAAGTTGATGGATATACGCTTGGAGATTTCCTGCTTCCAAAAGACGGAACATTGGTTAAAACAAAAGACAGCAGCATGGTTTTCTTGATTCAAAGTGAGTTGTTAAGACCAATATCAACAACAGTCTTTAAGTTACATAAGTTTCAGCAATCAAAGATCGTTACTTTAACGATTAATGAACTAGCAGCAGCAAATCTTGGTTCATTCCTCCCACCACCTGAAAACACCTACTTTAGACTTCCTGATGGTTCAGTGTTCCTTTACAGTAATGGTTCTAAGCATTATGTTTCTGCTTTTGTGTTTAAGCAAAGAAATATTAAACCTGTTGCAATGGAACAGAACGAAGGCATGATGTTAAACGATGGTTTACCACTTCCTCCTAAAGATGGAACCTTGATTAAAGGGGATAAGTCACAGGCTATCTATGCTATTACAAAAGGACTCAAGGTTGGTTTAGACGCAAAGACATGGACCAGTAAATACAAAAAGCAAAAACCAAATGTTTTGTCTCAAGCAGAGGTAGATTCATATCCTGCTCCTTCTGATATTGAACAGTAATTCATGAGTAAAGTAACTAGAAACATTTTGAGCTTGGTTTTCTCAAGGGTGCTTGCAGCAGCCTTGGTTTTCATCGGTTATGCAAGCATGTTTCGATATTTGGGAACTTATGCTTCTGGACAATACCAGTTTGTCTTGTCTTATGTTTTGCTTTTTTCAGTAGTTGTTGATTTTGGAATCCAGCAGCTGGTTATTAAAAAAGTTTCAGAGAATAGGGAAGAAGGGAAGAAATATCTGGGACATTTTTTTGCAGTCGAGTTTGTTCTTGCGTTAAGCATTTGGATTGTTTTAAGTGCGATAGCGGTTTTTGCTGGATATGATCAGTTGGTGCGTAATGGTATTTTTGTTGCTGGTTTTGGTATGTTCTTAAATGCTTTGACTATTCCTCACAAGTCAATTCTTTCAGCTCATGAAGACATGCATCATATTGCTATCATTAATTTCTTTGATTCAGTTATTAATGTCGCAGTTATATTCTCCGCAATCTTTTTAGGAAAGTCGGTTGTTTTCCTTGCTTTGGTCCAAGTCTTTAATGGTCTGATGCATGTTCTAGCATATGAATATCTAATTAGAAGGTATGTTCCAAAACCTGATTTGTTCAATTTCTTAAAAAGCCTAGATTTTTCTTTAATTAAGAAAATGATGACAGCAGCGCTTCCTTTTGGAATGCTTGTTGGTTTTAGTGTTGTTTACAACAAAATCGATATTATTATCCTCACACATTTTAGAGGATATGCGGAAACCGGTTTGTATACAGCTGCTTACAAGTTTGTTGATCTGCTAGCTTTTGTTCCAGCAGTTGTGTCTTCTTCCCTCTATCCTTTCATATCAGCCCGTCTAGCCTCAGAAGACAAAGAGACAATCAGTTCTTCTTTGCAGAAATACACCAGAATGATGCTAGCGCTTGCAATACCTTTGATGGTTGGTGGAATTATTCTGGCAAAGAAATTGATAGTTGTTGTTGGAGGATCTGATTTCTTTGGTGGCTATGTTGCTTTACAGATATTGGTTTTAGCATCTGGAATTCTCTTTATCTATGCTGCTGTTAACAGTGTCATGGTTAACCAATTAACAAAGATTGCAGTTAAGGTTACTTTCGCTAACATTTTTTTAAATGTTCTAGGCAATATTATCTTCATCCCTATCTATGGCTTAAAGGCCGCTGCTGTTATGACAGTTGTTTCAGAGTTAACCCAAGCCTCTCTTTACTTCTATTTCGTTAGAAAAAAGATTGTGAGTTTTAAATTCTTTAGGTATATTTGGCAACCTTTGTTCTCTGCTTTGTTGATGGGTGTAGTGCTTTGGCCATTAAGGCAGATGAGCCTTGGAATTACTTTACCAATTGGTTTGATCGTGTATTTTGTTGTTTTGAGTGCAAGTGGTTTTGTTAAGAAAGAAGATTTTCTTTTCATTTCTAATTTAAGGAGCAGTTAGATGAAGATTGGTATTGAAGCAGAACGAGCAAATATAGATAACCCAACAGGAGTTGAGCATTACGCTCAACAACTCATTTTAGCTATCTCAAAACAAGATCTAGAAAATGAGTATGTTTTATATTTAAGGACAAAGCCTTCAAAGTGGATGGAGCAGTTACCAAAGAACTTTAAGATCAAGGTCATGCCTTTTCCAATGTTCTGGACACAGCTTAGAATTTCTTGGGAAATGTTTGTTCATCCTGTTGATGTCCTTTTCATAATGGCGTCTGCATTGCCTTTGGTTCACCCTAAAAACTCTGTTGTTACAATTCACGATCTTGCTTGGGAGTTTTATCCAGAAACCTTTAAAAGATTTATGCGTTTGTATTTACGTTTTTCAACATGGTTTGCTTGTAAGTTTGCAAGCTCAATTATTGCAGTTTCAGAACAAACAAAAAAAGACATCGTAAAAACATACAAAATACCTGCTCAAAAGATATCTGTGATATATCACGGATTTGACTTAAGCACTGAAATGCCCGCTAAAGCATCAGAAGAAAAGCTTTTAGAAGAGCAAGAAAAAGTACGAACGCTTCCTGAGAAATATATTTTGTATATTAGTACACTCCAACCAAGAAAAAATGTTTCTGGTTTAATTGACGCATTCATTGAATTAAAGAAAGAAAAACAGATTGAACATAGTCTTGTATTAGTTGGTGGCAAGGGTTGGCTCTATAAAAGTATAATGCAACAGATTAAAAATCATCCTGAAGTTATATATTGTGGTTATGGTTATGATCGCTTTAAATATTTGAAGAAAGCTGATCTTTTAATCCAACCTTCTTTTTACGAAGGTTTTGGAATGAGTCTTTTGGATGCTTTTGCAGCAGGTGTTCCCGTTGCTTGTTCTAATATCTCATCATTACCAGAAGTTGCGGGAGATGCTGCAATATATTTTGATCCTAAGAACAAACAAGAAATGAAAAGCGCAATTTACGCGGGTATAACAGACAGGGCGTTGCATGATTCATTGAAAGAAAAAGGAACAGAAAGATTAAAGAACTTTACCTGGAAGAAGTGCGCTGAACAAACATTGCTAGTATTAAAAGGAAAACATGTTTAAACAAAGATTTTGGTTAGTAATATTTTTTATAGTGCAACTGTTTTTAACGTCTTTCATTGCAACAGGGATTTTAAATCAAAACTGGGCATATTTTAATCTTGGGTTACAGCTTCTAGCTATTCTTTTCTTTGATCTTGAGAACGCGCTTCTTTCAGTCATCTTAAGCATTCCTTTGTATTTAATTCTGCCTAATTCTCAATTAGAGACGCTTTCTGCTTGGCGTTTTACTTTTTTGGCCTTGTTTGTTAAATACTGGTTACAGAATAAAAAACAAGGTTTAAGAATTAAGTTTGCGCCCTGGGATAAATATCTTGGGTGGTTTGTGGTAGCTGTTTTAATCTCAGTTATTTTTTCTAATACAGGTTTTGTTTTGGGATTAAAGAAACTTGCTTTTGGTTTTAATATATATTTGTTATATTTGGTTGTTTTAAATGTTATGAAAGACAAAGAAAAAACACTGTTAGTTATTAAAACAATGCTTTGGTCTCTTGCATCAATCATTGTGCTTGGTTTTGTCCAGCTTATTATCTTTTCTTTTTCCAACATCTATTATTTCTGGCAGTATTGGGCAACGTATATTGCTAGAGTTTTCTATGGTGCTAGCCTCGCGGATTCCGCAGTATATTCTAACTCCTGGTTTAATTTCTCAAGCACTGACCAAAGCTTAAGAATGTTTTCAACACTTCCTGATTCACATGCTTTTGCAGTGATTTGTATTTTTGCGCTAGTTGCTATTGTTTCTTTGTTTGTTTTAGAAAAAGAAAAAAGAAACACTGCTACAAAAGTTTCGCTTTGGATTTTAATGTTGCTTTCTGTTTTAGGAATTATATTCTCAGGAACAAGAGGGGTTTGGGTAGGGATTGTTGTTCCTGTTGTTTTTCTTGGATACTTTTACTTTAAGCACTATGGGAGAAAACTCCTTAAACCAATTGCTTTACCGATTTTAATATTCTTTATTTGCCTTGCTTTTTCTCCATTGATTCAAAAGGGGATTAGCAGTTTTGGTCAAAGCGCGAGCTCCAGCTTTTTACAAAGAGCTGGGAGTATTTATGATCTAAGCGAATCTTCAAATGCAGGACGATTGCAGATTTGGAAATACACTCTAACCAAGATCATTCTTCCAAACCCAGTAGTTGGTATTGGTTATGGTAACTTTGGTTCTGTTTTAAGCGCTTCTTTAGAAGAAGATTTTAATTTACCGAAGCAATATATCACAGCGCATAGTTTGTATTTGGATATTTTTTCAGAAGTAGGAATACTTGGTTTGCTTGCTATTTTAGTGTTTCTTAAATCGCTGTTTTTAAACTTATACTCATTCTTTAAAAAACATTATCTATTCTCTGAAGATCCGCTGGTTGTTTTTGTAGTCTCAGCTGGAATTTCATTCGCATGGTTGTTTACGTACTCTTTAGTTGATGGAACTATTATGAATGACCGTGTTTTAATGTATTTCTTCATAACCCTGGGTATTTCTGGTAGTATATTCAGACAATATATCGACAAAAACAATGACTAAGGTATCCATAAATTTACTGAATTACAGCACTCCGTGGGAGGAGATTAAAAAGTGTTTGGAACATGCTTTGTCCCAAGACTTTGATGATTTTGAAGTGTATTACATGGAGAATGCATCGCATGGGAATGATAACCATGTTAATGAGGTTAAAGCTGAGTTCGGAAGCAATCCTAGATTAAAGGTGATTGATAACAAGGGGAACCTTGGTTATGCAGACGGACATAACAAGTTTTTCAAAAATATAAACAGCGAGTTGTTGATGGTTTTAAATCCTGATGCGCTTTTAGAACCAACGTTTGTTTCTGAGATTATCAAGGTTTTTGAAAATCCACTGGTTGGTGCTGCAACAGGCAAAATGTTGAAACCAGGAAAAACAGAACAGGGAAAAGAAATCTTAGACGGCACTGGTATTATCATTTCAAAGAGCAGACGAGGAAAAGAACGTGGACAATTGGAAATTGATGAAGGGCAATATGATAGCTTAAGAGATATTTTTGGCGTTTCTGGGACAGCTGCTGTTTTTAGGAAAACAGCTTTAGAATCAGTTAAGATTTTGAATCACGAGTATTATGATCCGGATTTTTTTGCATACTGGGAAGACTTAGATCTTTCATGGCGTATGCGTTTGCAGGGTTGGCAAATACAATATATGCCTAGCGCACGGGTATATCACCCCAGAGCAGTAGGAGCGAGCCCCGGGGGTTTAAAAAGGTTTGTTACTTTTGTAAAACACCACAGAAGTTTTTCTTTAAATATCAGACGCTGGAATTGGAGAAACCATCTTTTCGCAATAATTAAAAACGACTTTGGTTGGAATTTTTGGAAAGCAACACCCTTGATATTTATACGAGAGCTTTCCATGGCAATATTCATCACCGTATTTTCTTTTAGCACATGGAGCGTTTTACCAGAGTTTTTTAAACTATTGCCTAAAATGTTTGTTAAACGAAGAATTATTCAATCAAGAAGAAAAGTAAGTTCAAAAGAAATGGAGAAATGGTTTGTATGAAAGAACAGAAAGTTGATCTATCAATTATAATATTGTCGTACAGCGTAATTGACTTGTTGCGTAATTCTTTACACTCTGTTTTTAATTCTGTGACTGGTTATTCTTTTGAAGTTATTGTTGTAGATAATGACTCAAAAGATGGCACTGCTGAAATGGTTGAAAAAGAATTTCCACAGGTTAAATTAATCCGTAATCAAAACAACGGGTTTGCAAAAGGAAACAATAATGCTTTAAAAGAAGCTTCGGGACGTTTCATTCTTTTTCTTAACCCTGATACAGAAGTTGATACTAATGTTTTTCAAGAATGTGTTAGTTTCTTAGAAGAACACAAAGAAATAGGAATGCTTGGGTGCAAGCTTGTCAAAGGTGATGGAACAATTGATCATGCAAGCAAACGTGGTTTTCCAAATCCATGGAATGCTTTGGTGTATTTCTTGAAACTAGATAAGATGTTTCCTAAGAGCAAACTCTTTGGCGGTTATGATATGACATTTATGTCTGAGGACCAAGTAGGTGAAGTTGATTCTTTAGTCGGGGCCTTTATGATGACTCGTAGAGAGGTTGTTGAAAAAGTAGGTGGGTGGGATGAAGACTTCTTTATGTATGGTGAAGATATTGAATACTGCTACAGAGTTAAAGAAGCTGGTTACAAGATATACTATTTCCCAAAAGTAACAACTATTCACTATAAAGGACAGTCCTCTAGGAAAATCCCAGCTTTTACCCTGTATCATTTCCATCGCTCTATGTGGATATTCTACAAAAAGCATTATACAAAAAAGTACCCATTCTTTATGAATTGGGCTGTATTTTTGGCGATTTGGGCACGATACTGGATATTACGCTTAAGAAATGCGATGATTAAAGAACCGTACGTTAGTAAATAATTAAAAAAGAAACAATGATTTCAAACAAGAAGTACATTATTACCATCTTAGCCTTACTGGTTTTTTCGACCGGGACTTTTTTTAGCGGCTTACAACTAGGTGCAAAAGGCTATACTTACAGCGGCGGTGATTACAAGATTATAAATCAAAACAATTATCCTAAGGATGTTGATTATAGTTTACTCTGGCAGACATTAGATATTGTTAATCAGAAATACATAGATAAGCCTCTTGATCAGCAAAAGATTTTGTACGGTGCTGTCGCAGGAGCTGTTTCTGCTATCGGAGATCCATATACAGCATTCTTTGACCCAAAGCAGTACTCAGATTTTAAGACAGAACTTTCGGGAAGTTTTGATGGTATTGGAGCTGAAGTGGGTATGAAAGAGGGGAATATTGTTGTAGTTGCTCCTCTTGATGATGCGCCTGCTAAAAAAGCTGGAATTCTTTCAGGGGATATAATTTTAAAAGTTGATGGTAAAGAAACAACAGGTATGACTTTGGATGAGGTAGTAAGCAAGATACGAGGTCCAAGGGGAACGCAGGTTCAGTTAAGTATATTTAGACCAAACACTCAGAAACAACTTGATTTCAAAATAACGAGAGCAAAAATTGAAATAACCAGCGTAAAGACTGAGTACAAAGAAGTTGATGGAAAGAAAATCGCAGTCATTAATATCCAGAGATTTGGCGATGATACAAACGAGTTATTCAGAGCAGCGGCAATGAAAGCAGTTGCAGACAATGTTTCAGGAATAGTTTTAGACTTAAGAGATGATCCAGGTGGATACCTTGAGGGCGCAGTAAACATTTCATCCTACTGGTTAGAAAAAGGTCAGACTGTTGTTACAGAAGCACATTCAAATGGAACAGCTCAGAAATACACTTCAACTGGAAACAACATTCTTTCTAAGATTAAAACAGTCATCTTAGCAAATGGAGGCAGTGCATCAGCAGCAGAAATTGTTTCTGGAGCCTTAAGAGACCAAGGATATGCAAAAATTGTTGGTGTTAAAACCTTTGGTAAGGGTTCTGTTCAGGAACTAATTGGTTTACCACAAAATACTGCTGTTAAAGTTACTGTAGCAAAGTGGTTAACTCCAAATGGGGTTAATATTAACAAGAACGGGTTAGAACCAGATATTAAGGTTGAGATGAGTGCTGAAGATATAACAAGCAAAAAAGATCCACAAATGGACAAAGCATTGGAGATCTTGGGTAAGTAAGGACACAAATAAAAAGAAATTGACTAAATAGCACCAGACTAGTGCTATTTAGTTTTCATTGAACCCTTGTTTCTGATAATATATAGAGACTATGAAAAGACTAACAGCGCAACAATTAAGACAAGCATTTTTAACCTTTTTTGAAGGCAAAGGACACACCGTTATTCCTTCTGCTCCATTGGTTCCCCAAAACGATCCAACGGTTTTGTTTACAACCGCGGGCATGCACCCTCTGGTCCCATATTTGCTTGGTGAGAATCATCCTGGTGGTAAGCGTGTTGTTGATGTTCAGAAATGTATTAGAACAACAGACATTGATGATGTGGGTGATAACAGGCATTTAACTTTTTTTGAAATGCTTGGTAACTGGAGTTTCGGTGACTATTTCAAAGAAGATGCAATAGCTTGGTCTTTTGAATTTTTAACATCAAAAGACTGGATGGACTTAGATCCTGACCAACTCTATGTTTCTGTGTTTGCTGGAGACGCTGATGTGCCAAGAGACGAAGAGGCGATTACTTCTTGGAAAAAAGCTTTTGCAACACATCCAACAAAGCCAATCTTAGCTGAGTTTTCTGAAGATGTGTATGTATTTGGTGGTGTTAACAGGATTTTCCCTTACAATAGAGAAAAGAACTGGTGGCAGGCAGGAGACAAAGGTCCTGCAGGTCCTGACACGGAAATGTTCATTGATACAGAAGGTGATTTACCAGAGAACATGCGCGTTAAGCACAGCCATTGGCTTAAGTTAACAGGTTCTTCAGAGAAGTGTCACATTAACTGTGATTGTGGACGTTTCATTGAGGTCTGGAACAATGTTTTCATGCAATATAATGGTTTGGGAGGTGGTAAGTATGAACCACTAGCGCAGCAAAACGTTGATACTGGCATGGGCTTAGAGCGCGTACTTACATTTTCACAAGGACAGACTAATGTTTTTGATACAGAGCTTTTTAAATCAGCTTTTGATGTTATTTATGATCAGGTTGGAGAAACAACAAACTTGCAAGAAAACAAAGCCCGAATTATTGTAGATCATTTGCGTGCCGCAACTTTTATGGCTGCAGACGGCGTTGTTCCTTCAAACAAAGAGCGTGGATATATTATGCGCAGAATTTTGCGAAGAGCCATTGTTCACGGCAAGATGTTTAGTATGAAAGGTGACTGGGTAGAAAAAATAGTTTCTAAATATATTTCAGAATATTCCATATCTTACCCTGAGCTAGAACAAAACCGCAGAAATATTTTAAATGTAATTCTAGAAGAAGAACAAAAATTTGGCAAAACATTAGAAGCAGGATTAAAAGAATTTAGGAAATATGAACAAGTTACGGGTAAAGATGCTTTTAATCTTTTTCAATCATTTGGAATTCCTTGGGAAATTACAAAAGAACTTGCTTTGCAATCCGGAATGAATATTAACAAAGAAGAATTTGAAATAGAGTTTAAAAAACATCAGGAACTTTCAAGAACCGCATCCGCAGGAACGTTTAAAGGCGGTTTAGCAGATCATTCAGAGGTTGTCGTTAGAATGCACACCGCAACTCATCTATTGCAGGCTGCTTTGCGTAAAGTGTTGGGTAGTGATGCTTTTCAGAAAGGAAGTAACATCACTCCTGAGAGATTGCGTTTTGATTTCACACACCCCCAGAAAATGAGTGCTGAACAGATTTCTGAAGTAGAAAAGATTGTTAATGAAAATATTTCTCAAGATTTAAAAGTTTCAAAAGAGATTATGACTCCTGACCAAGCAAAAAATCTTGGAGCAATTGGTTTGTTCGGTGAAAAATACGGTGACACTGTTTCAATATATACAATCTCAGATCCAACAACTAATGAGATTGTTTCCAGAGAATTTTGTGGAGGTCCACATGTTGAACACACAGGAGAGATAGGGAAGTTTAAGATCACTAGGGAAGAAGCGGTTTCAGCAGGTGTTCGTAGAATTAAAGCGATTGTTGAATAACATGCATTTAGAATTTTCAAACATTCAGAAAGCAGAAACTAAGCAGGTATCATTTCCTGATGCGCCGTTTTTGAATTACAAGCCAGATTTGGAAAGCATTAAGGCTACTGCTGAAAAATTTAAGCACTACACGAACCTTCTAATCATTGGAAACGGTGGTAGTATTACCAGTTCCATTGGTTTGTTTGGTGTTTTTGGTACAAACGGAAAAAGAGTAGACATCCTTTCAACAGTTGATCCAGAATATATCTTTAAATTAAAGAATGAACTTAAAAAAGAAGAAACACTAGTAATTGCAATTTCTAAGTCAGGAGAAACAGTAAGTTTAATTGAATCGCTCCTGCATTTTAACGGATATCCTTTGCTTTGTATTACTTCAGAAGGAAGTGTTTTGCAAAGTATAGGTCAAAAACTTGGAGCGGAGATTGTTAAGCATCCTCCTATAGGCGGAAGGTTCTCGACTTTTTCAGAGGTCGCGCTCTTGCCAGCCGCAATATGCGGTTTAGATATTGAAGAGCTGTACAAAGGAGCACAAGAATCATATTCACAGATCAATCAGAATAACTTGTCGCTTCAAGCAGCAACTGTTATGTGGGAACTAGAGCAAAAAGGTTTTGTTGATGTTTTTATGCCAATATATTCACACAGTCTTTTTCCCTTTAGTAGTTTAATAGTTCAGCTTTGTCATGAAACTTTTGGTAAAGAACAAAAAGGACAAACATACTTTGCGCATGAAGCTCCTGAATCACAACATCACACTAATCAAAGATTCTTTGGTGGTCCAAAAAACATAGCAGGTTTTTTCATAACATTAGATAACTTTAGAGAAGACAGTAAAACAGAGGTACCACATGGTTTACAAAGCTTGCCTTTGAAAGACGGATCTTTGTACGAATTACATAAGATTCCTTTGTCATATTCAATGTATTCAGAGTTTGAAGGTACTTGGGAAGATGCAGAGAAAAATAATATTCCGATTATTGCTCTACACTTAACTTCTGCAGAACCAAGAGAAATCGGAAGATATATTGCTTTCTGGCAAATGTACGCAGTATATTCTGCAGTGTTACGCAATGTTAGTCCTTTTGACCAGCATCAAGTAGAAAGCTCTAAAGTAATTTCTTGGGATCAAAGAAAAAAGTTCCATAGAGGATAATATGGCAAACATCTTTTTAAAACCAAACGCAGATATTGATGAAATAGTTGCGAAGATTAATGAGGATCGAGGCACAGATGTTACCTTGGTTTTTCCTAATGGCTCAAAATTGTTTTCTGATCTTGCAAGTCTCGAGATCTTAAAAATTAAGACAGATGAACTTGGAAAAAAGATTTCTTTCTTTCTTCAGGATCAAAATATTGCGCAACTTCTTGTTGATACAGGATTTAATGTTAGAGGAACACGCAGACCAGTAGTAAGACGAGCAAAGCTAAAAATGGAGCCAAGAATCATAGAACAAGAGGTCATACAGCAACCCGCACCCTTTGAGCACTTGGTAATTGAGCCAGAGATACAACAGCCGGCGCAAGTAAACGCAGAGCCAATATATCATGCAAAACCCCGGGTTATTAGCGCGGTTGCAGTTGCAAGAAGAAGAAAAAAAAGAAGAGTAATTGTTTCTTTAGTCGCTCTTGTTATTCTTGCTTTGCTTCTAGGGACTTTTGTTTTACCACAAGTAAGCTTAAATATTTATGCACATAGTCAGCCTTTAAGCAGAGACTTGGAAATATCACTAAGCAAAGATTTTAAAGTAGCGGATACAAAACAATTGCAAGTCCCTGCTCAGATTGTCGACAAAGACCAACAAGGAACAAAAACCTTTAGCTCAACTGGTAAACAGAATGTTGGTATAAAGGCGAGAGGGATTGTTAGTATTACAAATAATACAGGGAAGATATTAAAATTAAACGCAGCAACTACAGAATTAAGTGTTGATAAACGGGTGTTTAGGTTGGAAAAAGACGTTAGTGGAATTAAACAAAGCATGGATGTTGCAATAATTGCGGATCAAGCAGGGGATGAATACAATATTCCAGCAGGGACAAGATTTGAGATCTCAAATCAGGTTCTAGGAAAAGCACCGCAGCTTCTTTATGCAACAAACCTAGTTGCTTTGAGTGGTGGAGTCTCACGCTTTACTTCTAACATTTCCCAAGAAGACATTGATTCAGCAACAAAGGAACTTAAAGATACACTGTTTAATTCTGCAAAACAACAACTTCTTAACACGCAAGGTTTAACTTTAAACGATGCGCTTGCAAACTTTGAGGTTAAAAATATTTCTTTTGACAAAAAAGTAGGAGACCAATCTTTAAGCTTTACTGGAAGTGCTTCAGGACATCTAAAAGCCCTTGTTTATAATTATGATTCATTAAAGAAACTCATTGAACAAAGAATTCTAATGACCTTAGAACAAGGTCAGGTTCTAGCAACAGATAAAAAAGAAGAGATCAGTGTTAGTTTCAAGAACATTGATCTAACAGCTGGCACAGCTATAGCTGTTGTGCATGTTGATAGTATTTTGGTTTCAAAGGTAGATTCTAAGGGTATTAAGGCCCAGGTTCGAGGAAAATCTCTTACAGAGATCAAGGATTTATTGCTCTCAGACCCTAAAATCGATGGTTTAGACATAGAAATGAGCCCTTTTTGGGTTAGAAGCGCCCCAGCCTTTTCAGGTCGTATTTTCGTTAATGTCACGAGTAAATAGCGAGGGTTTGGATGGGCGTTTTTTAAGGTTTGACATATCTAGCCTTGTTTGATAGAATATTTCCACGAGAATTTAAGTTAAAACTTATTCCTACGAGCACTCAAGACTTTGGAAAGTCCGATAAAAGCAAGGAAATGATCGAATTAGATGGCAAGGTTGTGGAAACCTTACCTAATGCTTTATTTCGTGTCCAAATTGATTCAGGTCAGATTATCCTGGCTCATATTGCTGGTAAGCTGAGAGTCAACAAGATTCGTGTACTTCCAGGTGACAAAGTAATCGTAGAAGTAACCCCTTATGACTTAACAAGAGGTAGAATAATAAGAAGAATGCGTTAAAAATATGAAAGTAAGATCAAGCGTTAAAAAAATGTGCAAGGATTGCAAGATTGTCCGCAGAAGCGGAAAACTTTTTGTTATTTGCCCAAAAACCCCTAAACATAAGCAGAGACAAGGTTAAACTATGGCAAGAATAGCTGGGATCAATATCCCAAATGAAAAAAGAATAGAAGCATCCCTCCCATACATTTATGGAATTGGCTTGCCTTTATCAAAGAAGATCTTGAAAGCAACCGGAGTTGACGGTAACAAGAGAACAAAAGATTTAACTGAAATAGAGTTAAACAAGCTACGTGATTTCATTGAAAAAACAGGATACAAAGTAGAAGGTCAATTAAGACAGCAAATCCTTTTGAATATTAAGAGATTGAAAGAAATCGGTTCTTACCGCGGTGTTCGTCATATCCGTGGTTTGCCTGTTCGTGGTCAAAGAACAAAGACCAACTCAAGAACTCGCAGAGGCAATGTTCGTAGAACAGCTGGTTCTGGTAGAAAATCTTCAAACGAAAAGACCTAATTTAAATATATGGCAGAAGAAATAAAGACAACTGAAAATACTGAAACAACAGCAGAAACAGCTGCTGTTAAAGCTACTCCTAAACGCAAGAAAAGCGTTAAGACAAAAGTTACTCGCGGTAAAGTATATGTTCAGTCAACATACAATAACACAATCATTTCAATAACAGATCCAGTTGGTAATGTAATTTCATGGGGTTCAGCAGGACTCGTTGGTTTCAAAGGTTCAAAGAAATCAACTCCGTACGCAGCTCAGAAAACCATGGAAGATATAATCCAAAGAGTAAAGGATCGTGGTTTACAAGAAGTCGATGTTTTAGTTAAAGGTATTGGTTCTGGACGTGAATCAGCAGTCAGAGCATTACAAAGTTCGGGTTTAACTGTTTTGTCTATTAAAGATCAAACACCAATTCCACACGGTGGAGTAAGACCAAAGAAAGTGAGAAGAGTTTAATATGGCAAGATACACAGGACCAAAAGTTAAAAAAGCTCGTTCATTTGGCGAAGCAATCACAGCAAAAGACGCCAAAGTATTAATGAAACGCAATTATGCTCCTGGTCAGCATGGTCAGAGCAGAGGACGTGTTTCTGAATACGGAACCCAGCTTAAAGAAAAGCAGAAAGCAAAATGGACTTATGGAATTTTAGAAAAGCAGTTCAGAAACTATTTCAAAGAAGCTTCACAGAAAAGGGGAATCACAGGCGATGCGTTACTTCAAATCTTAGAATCAAGATTAGATAACATTGTATATCGTTTGGGTTTTGCAGAAACCAGAGCTCAAGCAAGACAATTGGTTTCTCACGGTTTCTTTGATGTAAATGGTAAGAAAGTAAACATTCCTTCATATAGAACAAGAGTCGGCGAAGTAATTGCATTTAGAGAAAGCAAGAAGAAAAGCAAATACATAGACGTTCTAAAGCAGAAGTTAAAGAATGCAAAGACTCAGGAATGGTTAGAACTAAATTCAGATCAGCTTTCAGGGAAAGTATTGAGCACTCCAAACCAAGAACAGATTGATAGCAGAATCAATACACAGCTAATCGTTGAATTGTACTCAAGATAATTTAATTAACGCCCCCAAAGGGCAAAGGGAGAACGTTGGTATAAGGTTTAAATGCGTCACGAATTAGGTCTACGTTTAAATCGAAAGCCAGCGTAACAAATGGAAGCTATTCCATTACCAAATCAAGTTAGTTTGTTAGAGCAAGACGGTAACCGTTACACTTTTGTAATGGAGCCTTTGTATCCTGGATATGGTGTTACCATTGGTAATACTTTACGCCGTGTTTTGTTGTCTTCAATGCCAGGTGCTGCTGTTGTTGCTGTTAAGATGAAATGGGTTGATCATGAATTTTCAACAATCCCTAATGTTAAAGAAGATGTTGTTGAAATAATCTTGAATTTAAAACAACTTAGATTAAAAGTACATACAGAAGAACCTGTCAGACTTACGTTGAAAGTTAAAGGTGAAAAAGTTGTTACCGCAGCTGATATTAAAGAGACAGACTTAGTAGAAGTCGTTAACAAAGATCTTTACATTGCAACCTTGGATAACAAGACTGCAGAATTGGACATGGAATTAATTGTTCAACAGGGCAGAGGCTATGTACCAGTAGAACAGCGTGAATCTGAAAAGCTTGAGATCGGTATGATTGCTATAGATGCAATATATACTCCAATTAAGAACGTTAACTATGAAGTTCAGAATGTTCGTGTTGGTCAGATCACAAACTTTGACAAGCTTACAATCACAATGGAAACAGATGGTACCATAAACGGACAGGAAGCTTTAAACATAGCAGCTCACATTTTAGTTGACCACTTTACAATGCTTGTTAATGATTCAGCAATTCCTGCTAATGCAACATCAAGAGCAGTTACTCCAGAAGTTTTTGCTGAAGAAGCAGGTGAAGGAACTTCTGTTAAAAGTATGAATCTTTCAGTGAGAGCACAAAATGCTTTAGAAAAGAATGCAATCTTAACAGTCGAACAGCTTCAAGCAATGACATCTGAAGATATTAAAGCTTTAGATGGTTTGGGTGAAAAGACTGCTACTGAAATTTTAGAAGCTTTAGGAAAGAGCATTTAAGAAATATATGAGACACAGAATTAGCAAAACCAAGAAATTAGGTAGAGGAATGGACAGCCGCAGAAAGCTTTTGCGATCCATGGCCTCTGCTGTAATAGTTTACGAACAAATTGAAACAACTCCTGCTAATGCAAAAGCATTACGTAGCTATGTTGATAAAATGATTACTAAGGGTAAATTAAAAACATTGCACGGACACAGACAGTTGCTTGCTGATTTAAACACGAATGCAGCTAAAAAAGTAACAGAAGTTTTAGCAGAACGTTTCAAAGACCGCAAGGGTGGATACACCAGAATATTGATTTCTGGAAAGTCTAAAGATGGGGCTAAAAAATATATCGTGGAGCTTACCTAATTTTATGAAATCACAGAAAAGTTACATCCCAAAGAAAATAATCAGAGTTTGGTTAGAAATTGACGCTTCAGCAAAGCCACTTGGCCGTGTTGCAACAGTCATTGCTAATGCGCTTCGTGGTAAAGGTAAAAGAGATTTTACCCCTCATCTAGACATGGGTGATTTTGTTGTTGCTACAAATGTTGAGAACATCAAATTTACAGGACGCAAAGTAGAACAAAAGAAATACCATCACTACTCAGGATACCCTGGTGGTTTAAGAACAAAGCAATTAAAGAACTTGATTGTTGATAAACCAGACGATGTTTTGAGAAGAGCCGTTTTTAGCATGATTGATGATAACAAACTACGTAAACCGATGATGCGCAGACTAAAGATGGTTAAAGGTGCTACACATGAATTTAAGATTGATAAAAAGATATAACTAATATGGTAACTACTAAGAAAACCACAACTGAAAAGAAACCAGCAGCAAAAGCTCCTAGAAAGCCAAAAGCAGTCAAAGAAGCTCCTGTAGAGGAAATAGCTGTTGTTGAGGCTGAAAAGATACACACAGAAAAGCCACATGTTGAAAAAGCTGTTGCTTCAACTGCGATTGCTCAGATTAACCTTATAGATGGTAGATATGCTTGGGCAGTAGGTAGAAGAAAGACTTCTGTCGCAAACGTCCGTCTTTTCAAAGGAAAAGGCAAGAGCACAGTCAACAAGAAAGACATTTTAGTATACTTTGGAAACAAAGCATTAGTTGAACAAGCATTTAAACCATTACAGCTTGCAGGCTTAGAAAACCAGGTTTACGTTTACGTTAATATGAACGGTGGTGGTATTAACTCACAATCACAGGCCTTAGCACACGGTATTGCTACAGCTTTGGCAAAACATAACACTGAATTTAGAAAAGTATTAAAACAGAACGGACTCTTAACTCGTGATTCCAGAATGAAAGAAAGAAAGAAACCAGGGTTAAAACGTGCTAGACGCGGTCCACAGTGGGCAAAGAGATAACGAATATACACAAGATCAACTCCCCTGGAAACAGGGGAGTTATGATATAATATAAGTAATTAAAAAGTAGGAAGAAACAAAATGCAATCCATTCCAAAATGGTTAGTACAAACCATTGCTGCAACAGTCGCAACATTATTAGTTGTTTTGACTGTAAGCCAATTGTACACAATAAAAAACAAATTTAGAGAGATTGATGATAAACACATCATAAATATCTCTGCTGAAGGAAAAGTAACCGTAAAACCAGACCAAGCAATAATCAACGCTGGCGTTCAAACTGATGGTGTTACTGCAATTGATGCGCAAAATGCAAACACTAATCTTGCAAACAAGATGATTGCTTTCGTAAAAGGTCAGGGAGTTGAAGACAAAGATGTTTCAACATCAGGTTACAACTTGTATCCAAAGTATGACTACACCAAAGGTAACGGTCAGATTACAGGGTACACTGCAAACCAAAGCATCACAGTTAAAGTTAATGATTTAGAAAAAGTTGGAAAGATCTTAGATGGTTTAACAAAGAACGGTGCAAACCAAATCAATGGAGTTAACTATACTTTCCAAGATCCTGATAACTTTAGAGAACAAGCCCGTGAAGCTGCTTTAAAAAATGCTCGTGAAAAAGCAGAGAATCTTGCTCGTGCTGCTGGAGTTCGTTTGGGTAAGTTAATTACTTTCTCAGAAAATGCTGGTGGAGTCCCAATGCCATACTATGCTGACAAAGGATATGGCATGGGTGGCGGTGGTGCTGCAGTTCCAAGCGTAGAACCAGGAGTTCAGGACATTACAGCTCAGATTTCAGTTTCCTACGAAATCTACTAGTTTTCAGTGTTTAAAGACCGTCTTTAAACAAGGTGGTCTTTTTACTTGATTTTTCCCCGTTATTATGTTATCGTACAAAAGCCTCAAGCAGTCTAGATAATCGCTGGATGCTCAAAAATCGAGCATCTAGAGGAAAGTCCGAACACCCCTAGGAGCAATCTTAGGAAGCAAGTTACTGGGAAATCCAGCCGGGAGGAGACAGGTTTGAAAAGTTCACGTGACTTTTCAAGAATGATCAAAGCCCAGGGATAGTGCAACAGAAACATGTCGCCGATGGCTTCGCAAGAAGATCAGGCAAGAGTGAAATCGTGTGGTAAGAGCGCACGCGTGGACGCAGTGATGCGTTGCGGTGAAAACCCAACTTGGTGCAAGGTCAAATAGGCCCTTCAATGGGCGGGTTGACCGCTTAGACAGATGATTATCCTCGACAGAATTCGGCTTACAGGATTGCTTGAGGCTTTAAATTATAGATTTCCGCATGAAACGATCAGAGCTAATATTCAATATATTATCCATTCCTGTAGACATCATGAGCTTGCTTTTAGCAGGCGTGATGTCTTTTTACATTCGTTTGAATTTAGAAACATATTTTCCGGTTCTTTTTAAACCAGACTTAAAAGAATTTGTTCTTAATCTTCTGGGAGTAATACCGATTCTTCTTGTTATCTTTGCTTTTGCAGGTTTGTACAACCTTCGCGGTACTAGAAAATTTTCAAGTGAGTTTTCAAGAATCATTGCAGCTATCACAATTGCTCTGTTGTTAATTGTCTTTATTTTCTTTTTTGATCAAACATTTTTTAATTCAAGATTAATAATTTTAATTGCTTGGCTAGTAAGCATTATAGTTTTAGTACTAGCAAGATACATTTTAAAGAAAATCCAGGTTGCTCTGTTAAAGAGAGGTTTTGGTTTGCATAATCTTGTTGTTGTTGGTGCAACACAAAATCAACACCCAATGTTGCAGCAAATTAGAAACGACAAGAACTTTGGATATGAGATTGTTTCAGAGATTTCAGACAACCAAAATGTTTTAGAACAGCTAGATCAGATATATCAGAACAACAAGTTTGAGGAGCTACTTCAAGCAGATCCTTCAGCACCAGCGCATTTGAATGCACAACTTTTGCAGTTTGCAAGACAAAAAGGTTTAATTTTTAATTACTTGCCGGATATTTTTGATGTTCAAAGAAACCATCTTGAAACTTTAACCATAGATGGGATGCCAGTCATTTCTATTAAAAACACTCCGTTAACTGGTTGGGGGAGTGTTGTTAAAAGAATATTTGATATTTTGCTTTCTTTGATTTCTTTAATTTTAACGTCACCTCTTTTCCTAGTTATTGCACTAGCCATAAAAATAGATTCTAAAGGCAAGGTCTTCTATGCGGCACCTCGTGGTGGACACAAAAAAGATTTTACTTTCTACAAGTTTAGAACCATGTATTCTCATCTTAGTGTTGGTCAGGAATATGGTGGAAAAGAAGCAGAAAAAATTCGTCAAGAACTTTGGAAGGTTAATGTAAGAGGCGGAGAATCAGGTGCTTTCTTAAAGATTAAAGATGATCCAAGAGTAACAAGAGTTGGAAAGATTTTACGCAAAACTAAGCTTGATGAGATTCCACAGTTTTTCAATGTTTTAAGAGGGGACATGAGCATGGTTGGTCCAAGGGCTCATGTCATTGATGAAGTTGAAAGATACCGCGATCAGTACAGAAGAATTTTCTCCATAAAACCAGGGATATTTGGGCTTTCTCAGATTGCCCAGATTTCATGGCCTGATCTTCCTTTTGATGAAGAAATTAAGTTAAATACCTACTACATTGAAAATTGGTCAGTCTGGTTAGATATACAAATACTAGCAAAAAGTTTCTATTACATTTTTTTAGGAAAGAAAAATATCGCTGATTATTAGTCTATAGAAATATACATGAAAGTCGCAATTGCACATGATTCCATCACGCAGTTGGGAGGAGCCGAACGGGTGCTAGAAGCTCTGCATGAGCTATATCCATCAGCACCTGTTTTTACTTTGGTTTTTGACAAGAGATTAAAAGATCATTTTGAAGGCTGGACAATTGTTTCTTCACCACTGCAATACCTCTATAACTTCATTCCAAAACTACAATACCTTCTTCCGTTCATTCCTTTGTCTTTGATGTTCTTTAACCTCAACGGTTTTGATCTTGTCATTTCCTCAAGTTCTGGGTTCATAAAGAACATGAAAGTTCCAAAAGGAGTTAAGCATGTCAGTTATTGCCATACACCAACAAGATTTTTGTGGTTAGATCAAAAAGAATATTTAAAAAAAGAAGTTCCTGGAATTTTAAGACCATTTGTTGGCTTGTATTTAAAGTGGTTAAAGTCATGGGATTTTAAAAACGCTCAAAATATTGATTACATTTGGGCAAATTCAGAGAACGTAAAGCGTAGAATACAGAAATATTACAATAGAGAATCAGAGGTTTTGTACCCTTGGGTTGATTTAGACAAGTTCTACCCAACCACTCCAAAACAAGACTACTATCTTGTAGCAGGAAGATTACAAGCACACAAACGCGTTGATTTAGTTATCGAAGCTTTTAACAAAAACGGTAAGCAATTACATGTAATTGGAACAGGCAGAGATGAAGAACGCCTTAAAAGTATTGCTCATCAAAATATACTTTTTTTAGGAAGGGTTGATGATCTTGTTTTATGCAATGAATATTCCTCAGCTAAAGCATATATTTTCCCTCAGGAAGAGGATTTTGGTTTAATGCCACTTGAAGCAAATGCTTCTGGCACTCCTGTCATTGCATACGCGAAAGGTGGATCTTTAGAAACAATCATCCCAAACAAAACCGGAGTTTTCTTTGATCAACAAACACCAGAAGCAATTATTGAGGCAGTAAAACAGTTTGAAGAAAAAACCTTTTCTTCAGAAGATCTTTTTGAACAAGCACAACGTTTTAGCAAAGAACAGTTTAAAGCTAGGGTTCTGCAATTGCTTGCAAAGGAAGGATTGGTATGAAAATAATGGTTGATTTAAGGAGTTTGATGGAAACGGGCGGAAAGATCTCAGGAGTTGAGAATTACCTCTTGAATGTCTTGCCTCTCATACATTCAGAAGAAAATTCTTTCTCAGGCTTTTACAACAGCTTTAAAGATGTATATATGCCTGAGTTTAAAAAAGGCTTTAATGTTACAAGAAGATCGATTCCAAACAAGATTTTAAACACCACCTTGTCTTTTTTTTCTTTTCCAAAGTTTGAAAAACTGTTTGGTTCTTTTGATGTTTTATGGTTGCCAGACTTAAGACCTTTTGCAATTAGCAAGAAAACTAAGCTTGCAATCACGGCGCATGATCTTTCTCCAGTAATGCATCCTGAGTACTATTCCCTTAAGCGTCGTCTCTGGCATTGGCTCATTCAACATAAACGATCATTTAAAAGGGCTGACCTTGTTTTTGCAATTTCTGAGTATACAAAAAGTGATTTAATTTCACTTGGTGTTTCTGAAGAAAAGATCAAAGTTGTTAAACACGGTTTAAACCACGAGCTCTTTAATACAGATATATCAGTAGAACAAAAACAAGAAGTTAAGAATAAGTACAAACTTCCAAAAAAATTCCTTCTTTCAATATCAACAGTTGAACCAAGAAAAAACATTGAAGGGCTCATTAAAGGATTTGAGATGGTAGATGATCCTGACTTGTTTTTGGTAATCGCAGGAAGACTTGGTTGGCTTTATAAAGGTGTTTTAGAGCTTGCAAACAGATCAAACAAAAAAGAACAAATCATATTCACAGGATATGTTGATGAAAAAGACAAGCCAGCATTAATTTCTTCAGCGCATATTGTTTGTTATCCTTCTTTTTATGAAGGTTTTGGGTTTGTTCCTCTTGAAGCAATGGCCTGCGGAGTCCCTGTGATTACTTCTGCTAGGACATCAATGGCTGAGATTTGTGGTGATTCAGCTTTGTTAATTGAGCCATATCAGCTTCCTGAGCTTGTTAATGCTATAAAAGCGTTAAATACAGATGATGTTCTAAGAGTGCATTTCACAGAAAAAGGATTAGAGCATGTTAAGGGTTTTTCCTGGGAAAAGAGCGCTTTAGAGATACAAAGGGGATTAATACAATTAGCTCAAACAAAGGTATAATACAGACATGAGAATAGGGATTGATTTAAGAATGGCAGGTTTGGAATATGGTATCGGAAGATACTCTCTTGAGCTTGTTCGCAAGATCATTGAGTTAGACAGGGATAACGAGTATTTTCTTTTTGTCAGAGATGAAAAGTCTTTTTCTAAAACTAACTTTGAGTTTCGTTTAAACGTTAATTTAGTTAAAGCAGACTACAAACATTATTCTTTCTCCGAACAATTTAGTTTTAATAGGCTTTTAAACAAATACAATTTGGATCTAGTTCACTTTTTAAACTTCAATGTTCCTTTTATGTACAACAAGCCTTTCGTTGTTACTATCCATGACATCATTCATCATAGGCTACCTGGAACAAAAAAGAGTCACTTCTTACATCGCTTAGCTTACAGAGCTGTCATGCATCATGCGGTTTTTGCTTCAAGGCGAATCATTACAGTTTCTGAGTTTTCTAAAAAAGAAATCCTTGATGTCTTTAAAGTTCCAGCAAAGAAAATACAAGTAATCTACGAAGCTGCAACAACCGTCCCTATTACTGACTCAGATGTTTCATTGGTTAAGCAAAATTTCGATATCTCAAAACCATATTTAATCTTTGTTGGGGTCATGGAGAGAAAAAAGAATCTTTTAAATCTAGTTAAAGCTTTTGATATTCTTAAAGACAAGTTTAATTTAAATGTTCAGTTGGTTTTAGCAGGGAAAGCTGATCCACACTATCCAGAAATACAAGAACAGGTTAAAGAAATCAAATACAGAAAAGATCTTATTTTAACTGGTGTTGTTTCAGAGAAAGAAAAGTATGCTTTGTACAAAGGCGCTGAAGCTTTTGTTTCAGGATCTTTGTTTGAAGGATTTGGGCTCCCTGGTGTTGAAGCAATGAGCCTGGGTATTCCTTTGGTTGTTTCAAATACTGAAGTGTTTAATGAGGTATATGATAACGGGGCGATATACTTTGACCCGCATGACCCAGAAGATATGGCTCAAAAGATCAATTTTTTGCTTTCTGATGAGAAATACAGGGCATTGATCGCAAACAATGCGTATACCAGAGCACAGTATTTTTCCTGGGATTTAGCAGCTAGAAGAACTTTAGAAGTATATATTAATTAAAGAAGCATGAAGATAATCTTAGTTGGTGGTGGTACTGGTGGACCAGTAATACCACTAGTTGCAGTGCAGCAGAAAATACAGAAAGAATTTCCTAAGGCAAAGTTTTTGTTTGTGGGAACTTCATCAGGCCCTGAAAAACAAATGCTTGTTAAATACAATATTCCTTTCAAAAGTATTGCTTCAGGAAAATTAAGAAGATACTTTTCTTTACTTAATATTTTTGCACCCTTTTTAGTTTTGATAGGATTTGTACAATCGCTGTCCATAATTAAAAAGTTTAATCCTGATATTATCTTTGCAGCAGGTGGTTATGTCGCAGTCCCTGTTGTTTTTGCAGCTTGGATATTAAAGAAAAAAATAGTCATACACCAACAAGACTATATTCCAAGTTTAACCAACAAGATTCTTTCTCCGTTTGCAACTAAAATCACTGTTAGCTTTGAACATTCACTAAAAGATTTTTTAAGCGGTTCAGGAATATTTGGTTACAGCAAAAACGAACAGCATGTTCATTGGACAGGAAACCCTTTCAGGGAAGAACTAACTGTTGATATTTCGGAAACTGAAAAGAAAAAAGCGAAAGAAGAATTTGGATTAAAAGAAGATATGCCTGTGGTGTTAATACTCGGAGGTGCAACAGGCGCAGCCAGTTTAAACAAAATTATCGAAGAAGCTTTACCTGAATTAGTTAAGATTTCACAAGTAATTCATTCAACAGGAATTGGTAAAGGAATCTCTTTTAATCACCCAAACTATCACCCGTATGAGTTAATCTCTAACATGAAAGGTGCATACGCTCTTTCTGATATTGTAATTTCTAGAGCAGGTATGTCTACAATCACCGAGCTTTCCGCCTTAAAGAAAGCAGCAATCATAGTACCAATGCCAGATTCTCATCAAACTGAAAATGCAGCAATCCTTTTGGTTTCACAAGCCGCTTTAGTTATTCCTCAAGGGACGTTAAGCGGAGAGAGGTTGGTGGATATAGTTAGGAAAGTAATGTATGACTGGGAATACCAAAATACTATTAGAGAGAATATATATAAGTTAATGCCACATAACGCAACAGAGAAGATTTCTAAAATAATTCTTGATCTATGTCAGAAATAACAGGGAACAAACAAAAGAAAATTGCTTTAGCAATGGCAGGAGCTGGTGCCCGTGCTGTTATGTATTTTGGAATATTAGATGTTTTTAAAGAGCATGGTATTGAAATATCAATGTTTTCAACATGCAGTAGCTCAACCTTTGTTGCTTTAGCATATTCTTCAGGAACATCAGAAAAAATGAAAGAGCGGGTTTTAAATATGGACCGCAAAGAATTACTAAGTCTTTTTGACACAAGTTTTAATGGTGGAGTTTTTTCTTTCGACAAGATAGAGACAGAGATGAGAAAATATGTTCCATATACCGATCTTGAAGACCTGCCAATTCCTGTTTCAATTGCTGCCTCAGACATTGTTCATGGTGAGGAGGTTATTTTTTCAATGGGGGACATTACAAGGGCAGTTAAAGCCTCTTGCTCAATGCCTGGTTTGTTTGAACCAGTTATCTGGGGAGGTAGAGTTCTTTTAGATGGCGGGTTGTTTAATATAATCCCTGTAGAAGCAGCAAAAGCTTCTGGTTCTGACATTATCATTGGCATAGACCTTGCAACATCAAGAAATCTTTTTTCAAACAAAATGCTGAATTTTAAAAGAGGTTGGAATGTGTTTTTTTGGCCACTCTCTATTTTAAAGAAAACAGTGATTAAACTTCAAAGAAAATTAAAGGGAAAGAATTATTTACAACAAGCAAATATTGATGATATTAAAATGCCAAACCTTTTTTCAATCCTTGACCGTTCAATGAATTATGCAATCGCAGAGCGCAGAAAGGCGGAATATTTTAATTGTGATATAGTAATAACCCCAAGTGTTAAAGGATTTGGGGATGTCGGTATTAAAAAGGGTGAAGCTATGTATATAGAAGGAAGAAGAGCAGCTGAAGAAGCAATCCCTGCTATTAAAAAGCTTTTAAGAAATGATTAATTTAGAGAATACTAAGAAAATATATTTCCTGGGTATTGGTGGAATAGGCATGTCTGCGCTTGCTGGAATTGCAAAAGCAAAAGGCTTTGATGTTGCAGGCTCTGATTCAAGCGATATTTACGATCCTTCAAAGTCAGTACTAGATAACTATGCGATTAAATACCATATTGGTTTTGATTTAAAAAATATTGTTGATTTTAATCTTTCGACAAATGATTTAGTTGTTGTTGGAGCTGCAACAGACAAAGAGAATCCAGAATTAAAATACGCACAAGAACAGAACCTTAATATCGTTGGGTATCCTGAATTATTAGGTGTTTTGGTTTCTGACAAAAAAAGAATCGTTGTGGTAGGAACACATGGTAAGGGTACAACCTCTGGGTTAATTTCTTTTGCTTTGAAAGCGCTAGAAGATTCAGGATTTTTTGTTGGAGCTGTTTTAACAGACCTTCAAACTAATTTCTATTATGGATCCGGAAAACATTTTGTAATAGAAGGGGATGAGTATAGATCAGGAGTAGATGACCAGAAACCAAAGTTTGCATATTACAATCCAGATTTGTTGTTGATAAACAACATTGAATTTGACCATCCTGATATTTACAAAGATCTTGATGCATTTAAAAAACCATTCATTGAGCTTGTTTCTGGAATGGGTGAAGACAAAATTATTGTTTACAATGCTGATGATACCAATGTTTTAGATGTAGTCTCTAAGAGTAAAGCAAAAAAAGTTCCTTTTTCACTCAAAGAACAAAAGAATTACAAGTTACCTGGAAAACCTTATGCTTACGACTATTTAGCAGCAAAAACAACACTAGAAACACTCGGTTTTGAGTTTTCCGAGTTTGAGAAGTACTTTGTTGAATATACTGGAGTTAAGAGACGTTATGAAACCATATATGATGGAAACATTACAATCATTGATGATTACGCGCATCACCCAACCGCTGTAAAAGAAACATTAGAAGCAACCAGAGAAAAATATCCTAATAGAAGAATTGTTTGTTTCTTTGAACCACATACATATTCTAGAACAAAAGAAACCCTTTCTGATTTAGAGAAAGCCTTTAATTCCGCTGATTTGGTGTATATAGCTGAAGTGTATCCAGCAAGAGAACAAAAACTAGAAAGCAGTATTACTGGTCAAGATGTTGTTAACAAAGTGCTGGAGTTTAACAAAAACACTTTTTATGTTTCAGACAAACAAGATGCTTTGAACAAATATAGACAACAGAGAAAAGACGGTGATGTAGTAATAGTTATGGCTGTTGGTTCATTTAACACGTTGGTCTTTGATCTTAAAAAAGAGTTTGGAGCTTAAAATGCAAGAAAATATTAAACTATCAAAATATACATCATTCAGAATCGGTGGTCCAGCAAGTTTTTTTGTAGATGCTAAAACAGATGATGATTTTCTTTCAGCACTTAAATTTAGCAAAGAAAAGAACCTTCCATTCTTGGTTTTGGGGGGAGGAACTAATATGCTCATAAGCGATGAAGGGTTTAAAGGTATTGTCATTCGTAGTCAGGGTAGGGATTTAATTTTCAAAGACCATGGAGAAAATGGATTAATCATTGCAGACACAGGTAATGTTTTGCCAATCATAAACCAGTTTGCCAATCAAAACGGTCTTGTTGGCTTTGAAAAGCTTGCAACAGTTCCAGGAACCCTCGGTGGCGCTATATACAACAACGCGCATTGGAAAGATGATCTTCTTTCAAACCATATTCAGTGGGTTGAAGTAATTGATCCAATAGCAGAAGACATATCAGTAAAACGCCTAAATACCAAAGAACTTGATTTTAAATATGATTCTTCTTTAATCAAAACAAAAAATCTCATTGCTCTAAGAGCAGCGATCCTACTTCCAAAAGGGGATGTTGCTGAATCAAAGAAAACATATACTGGATACTTAAAAACCAGAACTGAGAGTCAGCCATACGGTACATTAAACAGCGGTTGCATGTTCCAGAACGTTACTCAAAATTTAGGTCCTGGAAATCATGGAACTTCAGCAGGGTATTTAATAGATCAAGCAGGTTTAAAGGGTTTGAAGATAGGTGGGGCACAAATCTCCGAAAAACACGGGAATTTCTTCATAAACACAGGGGATGCAACCAGTGATGATATACTTAAGTTAGCAGAGACCTGCAAACAAAAGGTTAAAGAAAAGTTTGGTGTTGAATTAGAATTTGAAGTTAAAATAGTTTAACAAAGGAGAAAACAAAATGTCAGTTACAATAAAGAAGACAAACGCAAAGGTTAGTCCATCAGAATTAAATTATGTTAACAAGAACCTTGAGAAATTAAAAAAGTTCTTAAGACCAGAAAATAATATTCACGTTGAGCTTCAGAACACAACGAAACATAAAACAGGGTTGATTGCTAGAGCAGAGGTTACAATAATGCCAAAGCCAGGGATTTATGCTGATGCGTATGGTAATGATTTTTTCGAAGCAATAGATTTGTGTTTGCCGAAGATAAAGGAACAGCTGATGAAGAGTAAGGATAAAGTTGTTTCTCAGAGAAGGCGATTAGGTGCACAAAGAAAAGATAGTAGATAACGAACAGGACCCCAGCAATCGTTTGCTAGGGCCCTTTGTTCATGAACAGAGGCTGTCGAGAACAGCCTTGTCCTCTGCTTTGAACGGTTTGTTCAGCACTCGTTTGAATATGCCTGGGTCAAACGTGTTTTCTGGATTCCCGGTCATCCCGACAACAACCGCGTGCGGGAACTTCTCTGCAAACCGCCGCCCTACTTCGTTGCCAGTTCCGTCGCCGAGCTCGAAGTCGGTGAGTAGCACGCCGAAGTCATCATGCGCTCCGATCATGGTGGCTGCCTCCTCGACGCTTCCTGCGAATACTACTCGGGCATTTTCATTGTCCCGGGTTAGGAGATCGTTGAGAAGCCTCCTCATGAAGTCCTCATCGTCTACAACAAGTACTCTGTTCACTGTGAACTTCCTCCTTAAAGGTGCGTATATAGTGCCATAAACCCTAACAAAAGTCAAGACTTTATATTCTCTTCATCTCCGCTAAACAAAGTATATATTCAAAAAATTGATATCATCCGCTGTTGTTTTTTAGCCCTAAAAAACATATAATATACGCATGTCATTTCTAGAAAAAATCTTTGGCGGGAATCAAAGAGTCGTATCAAAACTACAGAGTGTGGTTGATAGAATTAACTCTTTAGAAGACCGTTTTAAAGAGTTGACTGATGATCAAATCAAGGAACAAGTACAAACCTGGAAGACTCAGTTATCTAACGAAAAAGAACCAAAAGATTACGAAGAGCAAAAGAAAATCTTGGAACAAATTCTTCCAGAGGTTTTTGCTTTAACAAGAGAAGCTGCAAAGCGAACAATCGGACAAAGACACTATGATGTTCAGTTAATCGGTGGTATTACACTTCATCGAGGTCAGATTGCAGAAATGAAAACTGGAGAAGGAAAAACCTTAACAGCAACTCTTCCTTTGGTTTTAAACGCATTAACAGGGCATGGCGTGCATTTAGTTACAGTTAACGACTACCTGGCTCGTTGGCATGCTTCTTTAATGGGCCCTATATACCACATGCTTGGTTTGTCTGTTTCTTCAATTCAGCACCAACAGTCTTTCATCTATGACCCTACTTACGCTCCTGAAGATGAAGAGGTCAAACGTTTAGAAAGCGAAACCCAAGGTTTTGTTTTGGATGTTAAACATATGCGCACAGTTTCAAGAAGAGAAGCATACGCAGCAGACATTACATATGGTACTAACAATGAATTTGGTTTTGACTATCTTCGCGACAACATGGTTGGTGATCTTTCTCAGATGACTCAAAGAGAAATGCATTATTCAATTGTTGACGAAGTAGACAGCATTTTAGTTGACGAAGCTCGCACACCTTTAATCATTTCAGCACCAGACACTGACCCAACTGACAAATACTATCGTTTTGCAGAGTTAGTTGAAAAATTAGAACATGGCCCTGATTACAGCATTGATGAAAAGAAAAAAGGAGTTGCTCTTTCTGAAGTTGGTATTGAAAAGTTAGAAAAGCTTTTAAATATAAAAAACATTTATGAAGAAGAAGGTGTTTCAACAGTACACCATTTAGAGCAAGCTTTAAGAGCAAAAGCATTGTTTAAGCTAGATCGAGATTATGTTGTTCGTGATGGAGAAGTCATTTTAGTTGATGAATTTACTGGTCGTTTAATGTTTGGAAGAAGATACTCTGACGGTTTACATCAAGCAATAGAAGCGAAGGAAGGCGTTAAGATTCAACAAGAAAGCAGAACCCTTGCGACAGTAACCTTCCAAAACTATTTTAGAATGTACAAAAAACTCGCTGGTATGACAGGAACAGCTTTGACTGAAGCAGAAGAGTTTTTCAGCATTTATAAACTTGAAGTTGTCGCCATCCCAACGAATAAACCAATGGTAAGGGAAGACAGACCAGACGCAGTTTACAAATCAGAAAAAGGAAAACTTGAAGCAATAACTAGAGAGGTAATAGAAAGACACAAAAGAGGTCAACCTTTGTTAATCGGTACTGTTTCAATCCAAAAGAATGAATTACTAGCAGATCACCTTAAAACCGCGGGTTTACAATTTGAAATATTAAACGCAAAAAACCACGAGCACGAAGCGCATATCATTTCTCAAGCAGGACGTTTTGGAGCAATTACAGTTGCAACAAACATTGCTGGTCGTGGTGTTGACATTTTGCTTGGTGGAAACCCTGTAGACCCTGAAGAAGCAGAAAAAGTAAAAGAAGCAGGTGGTTTGCATATCCTTGGAACAGAGCGTCATGAGTCACGAAGAATAGACAATCAGTTAAGAGGACGTGCTGGTCGTCAGGGTGATCCTGGATCATCCCAGTTCTTTGTTTCTTTGGAAGATGATTTGATGCGTTTGTTTGGCGGCGATCGTTTACAAAAGTTAATGACAACATTGGGTATTGAAGAAGATCAACCAATAGAAGCAGGGCTTGTTTCTAAGTCAATTGAACAAGCTCAGAAAAAGATTGAAGGTTTAAACTTTGATACCAGAAAACATGTTTTAGAATATGATGATGTGATGAACAGACAGAGAGAGATAATTTACGGAAAAAGAAGAGCATGGCTACAAAAAGAAGTAAATCATAAGGAAGAAATCCTTGGTTTAATTGAAACTGAAATATCAGAGTTAGTTAGAAATCATTTTCTTGCTGAAAACGATATTCAAGAACTTTTAAATGCCATTAACTCAATTTTTCCAGTCGGCAATACAGAAGCAGGAAAAATTGTTGAGCTTTCGAAACAACCAGGGGATTCAGAGTTTGCAATTACTGATTATGCTGTTTCTTTAGCAAAACAACGTTATGAAGAAAAGGAAAAAGCACTTCCAGATCCAAGCATTATGCGTCAGATTGAAAGAGGAATTTCACTGCAGTCGCTTGATAACTTATGGATGGAACACCTAGATACAATGGAACACTTAAGAGAATCTGTTGGTTTAAGAGGATACGGTCAAAGAGATCCATTGGTTGAATACAAACGTGAATCTTTTGATTTGTTTAAGCGCTTACTAATCCAGATTAACTCACAGATCGTATACACAATATACAAGGTTAGCTTGCAGCAACAACCGGTTTCAGAGCTTCAGGAACTTGCTAAGAATGCACAAGAAGTATCTTCGGAATCAACAACAGCAGACTCAGTAGAGAAGATTGGTAGGAATGATCCTTGTCCTTGCGGGTCGGGGAAGAAATATAAAAAATGTGGTCTGTTAAATACAGTTGAGCACCAGTCTAATATGGTAAAGAAATGAGCGATCTAACTCCCGTTGCAAGTGTCGGCATAGTTGTGTTTGCAGAGGATTCGGTTCTTTTGGTAAGACACGAGGCTGGTGCAGAACATCTTATCAACACGTACGGTTTACCATCTGGTAGACTAGAAGAAGGTGAAACTTATGTAAGCGCGGCAAAGAGAGAACTAGCTGAGGAGACGGGATTGATTACAGCTGAAGAAGATTTGATGGAGTTGCCAGAAAAGTACACGGCTGAAATTCCGAGAAAAGATGGAACGACACGTTTGTTTTTTTGGATAGTGTTTTTATGCAAAGCTTTTTCCGGTGAACTTACTGTGAGTAACGAAACTTCTCCTGAATGGGTAAAGATGTCTGATATAAAAAAACATCAGCTATTGCCTAATATTGAAAATGCGATTAGTCAGGCTTTGCGATTCAGGAAAGAAATATAAAAAGTGTCATGGGAAATTTAAAATAGATAAACTATTCTGGACAGAAGAAGAGATAAAAGATAAGGGTATTCAGATTATTTCTTTAGATTAAAATTAAGAAAGAAAACAATGGCAAACGATTTTCAACAGAAACAACCAACTAAGAATGAACAGATGTTCTATGAGATTGCAATGCAGATGCATGATATAGATAAACGTGTTTGGTCAATTTCATCACACATGCTTGCTTTGGGTGTCGCTTTAAATATTGATGCAAAGAAAATGGCAGAAATCTTAACTGGCGATGATGCAAAGATTAAAGAATACGCTAAAAACATCAATGAAGAAATAAAGAAGATTGAAGATGCACGTCCTAAAGAAGAAAAGCACGATCATGAATATGATCACAACCATGAACACTAAGATGGCTTAAATAAAAATGCAAATCAACAAAGCAATAATTTTAGCTGGAGGTAAGGGAGTTCGTCTTAGACCTGTTACTCTCGAGACTCCTAAACCATTAATAACTGTTAAACGTAAAGCAATTTTAACTTGGCTCTGCGAGCTTTTCATTGTTAACGATGTGAAAAACATCAGAGTTATTGTTAATCAAGATGATCTAGAAGAATTTAGGTGGTGGTTTGAAAGATTTAAGGTAACTAACAAAGATCAAGAATTTGATATAGATTTTTTTGTTGAGACTAAACCTTTGGGAACATTTGGTTTTGTTAAATCCAAAGAAGCTCGTGAATGGCTGAACGGACAATCTTTCTTTTTAAGCAATGGTGATGAGTTAAAGGCCATGAACTTAAAAGACATGGCTCAGCAGCATTTAGTTAATCGTGAAAAAGGAGGCATCGCAACCATAGCCTTAGCAACAGTTGAAGACCCAGAACATTATGGTGTCCCCATTGTTGAATCAGAGAGAATTATATCGTTTTTAGAAAAACCAGCTAACCCTCCAAGTAATAACATCTCTTCGGGGCTGTATCTCCTAGATACAGAATTTTTTGATTATCAAACGGAACAAGAATTTGAAATGATCGAGTCAATATGGGACAGGGTCGCTCAAGATAATAAGCTATACGCCTTTGATACAGGTGGAAAGTGGTATGACACAGGTACATTTGAGCGCTGGGAAAAGGCTATTAATGAATGGCCATATTAAAAAACAGTGTAAAACTCACTAGTTGAGTCGCCCAGAAAAACCTGTTAAAATGTCAAAGTAATTGAATTAAGAAATTAAAGCTAAACAGAAACAATGAGAAAAAATATTCGGCTCTACGTGACTTTTGTGTTTATCCTCCTCATTGCCGCAGCCGCGGTATATATAGATCACCCTAAGGGGAGCAAAATAGACCTTAAAAAGCTTAAAATTGGCTTTACAAGAGAGTTTAAGCCACATTTGGGGTTAGATCTCCAAGGTGGTAGTCATCTTGAATATCAAGGTGATTTAAGGGAAGTTGGTCCTGACAAAAGAGCAGAGGCTATGGAATCCTTAAGATCAGCGATTGAACGCCGGGTCTTTTACTTTGGTGTTCAAGAGCCATTAGTTGAATCAGCAGGTTCTGACCGAATCATTGTTGAACTTCCTGGTATTACTGATATTAACGAAGCCATTAAGGTTATTGGGCAAACCCCATTCTTAGAATTCAGAGAAGTAAATGATCAACCCGCAAATGCGACCATTGTTAATGGTGTTGCTACTGTTGATCCACTTTCTCAATGGAAGACAACTGGATTAACTGGAAAAGATTTAGATACAGCAACTGTTGATTTTAATTCTCAAACAGGAAAGCCTCAAATTGTTTTACAGTTTAATTCAAATGGTGCAAAGCTTTTCTCTGAAATTACTTCCAGAAACATTAGCAAGCCAGTCGCCATTTTTCTAGACGGTTCACCACTTTCTACTCCAACTGTTCAAAACGCAATTACAGATGGTAAAGCAATCATCACAGGACAGTTTACAGTTAAAGAAGCCAAGGAGTTAGTTTCAAGACTCAACTCGGGCGCTTTGCCAGTTCCAATACATTTGATATCGCAACAAAATGTTGGTGCAAGTTTAGGAAAAGATTCTATTCAAAAAAGCGTTGTTGCTGGTTTAATTGGTCTTTTAATGATTGCGCTTTTCATGATTGTTTACTACAGACTCCCTGGTTTACTCGCAGTCTTTGCTTTAGCAATTTACGCATTGTTAACATTCGCAATCTTTAAGATTGGAATATCAGTAACAGCAGTTTTGCTTGTTGGAGTGTTCCTAATGCTGGCCCTTACTTCAAACTGGGGTTTTGGGATTGTTGGTGGAGCAATATATTTAATTCTGATGTTCTTGGGTGGTTTACATCCAGTTACTTTAACCCTTGCTGGTATTGCAGGTTTCATTCTTTCTATTGGTATGGCTGTTGACGCAAACATCCTTATCTTTGAACGCACCAAAGAAGAATTAAGATTGGGTAAAGATGTTAACAAAGCACTCGAAGACGGTTTTAACAGAGCATGGCTTTCAATTAGAGATTCAAACGCATCAAGCTTAATAACAACATTAATCTTGTATATTTTCGGAACTCCTGCGATAAAGAGCTTTGCTGAAACACTTGCTATTGGTATTATAATTTCTTTGTTTACAGCAATTACAGTTACAAAGACTTTCTTGCGCATGTTCATCGGACACAACATCTTGTCGCATCCGTGGTTGTTTGGTGTAAGCAAAAGGAAAAAAGAATTAACCGCTGAAGGAAAGTAAATCATGTTGAACATCATAAAACACTACAAATTTTGGTTTTCAGTTTCTGCAGTGCTTTTCATAGCAGCAATAATTTCTCTTTCAATGTATGGCCTAAGACCAGGATTAGATTTCACAGGTGGTTCATTAGCACAGATTTCTTTCAAGACCCAACCAAACATTCAAGCAATTAAAGACGAGGTTTCTAAGGTTGTTGAGAACGCAGCTGTTCAAACAGCAGGGGATACTGATGTTATTATTAAAACCAAGGCTTTAGAAAAAGATCAGCTAGACAAGATATACGCAGGATTAAGAGCAACACAAGGCGAGTTTACTGAAAAATCATACAATTTAATTGGTCCAATTGTTAGTAAAGAATTAGTCTGGAAAGCAATTTGGCAATTAGTTTTAGTTTCTCTTGGTATCGTTTTCTATATCGCATACGCATTTAGAAAGATTACAAAACCAATTACTTCGTGGAAATTCGGTTGGGCTGCAATCATTGCGTTACTTCATGACCTTGTAATTGTTCTTGGATTGTTTTCAATCTTAGGGCACTTTGCACATGTTGAGGTAGATACAATGTTTGTTACAGCATTACTAACTGTTCTTGGTTTCTCAGTACATGACACAATCGTTGTTTTCGACAGAATTAGAGAAAATTTAAGAATTGAAGCAGGTAAACCAATTGATGAGATTGTTAATCACAGCATAAACCAAACAATCGTTCGTTCGTTAAACACTTCTTTGACAGTTTTGTTTGTATTACTTTCTCTCTTGTTATTCGGTGGTGCGACAATCAAGTATTTTGTTCTAGCACTTTTCGTAGGAGTCATAGCTGGAACATACTCCTCAATATTTATTGCCAGCCCTCTCCTAGTTATCTGGGAGAAGTGGCAACATAGAAAAGCGTCCTAATAGGGCGCTTTTTAATATATGAAAATAGATCTACAAATACATACAACTTTTTCTGATGGAAAAAACTCTCCAGAAGAAATAATAAAGATGGCGGTTGAAAATGACGTCAAAGTCATTTCAGTTACAGACCATGACTCAATAAAAGGGGTTAGTGGGATTATTGCACTCGGTAAAATAAACGGAGTTACAGTTATACCAGGAGTTGAGATAGCCACAGGTTACAAAAGTAAAGCTCTCCATATTTTAGGCTACAATGTAAATCCTCAAAACAAAGATTTACAAGAACTTTTTGATAGATCACGAAAAGAAAAAGTTGAGCACTACATCAAAGAACTTGAGGTCGTAAATCAAAACTTAAAAGTGGCGGGTAAAGACGAGCTTTCAGTTGAAATATACTCTGACGGAAAACACAGATACTCATACCCAGGTTTAATGGCTTTTTTAGTGGAACAAAAAGCAGTTCCTGATATTAACGGCACTGAACAGTTTATGAAAGGCGTCAAGCATGTTGCACCTTCTGTAACACCTAAACAAGCTTTTAAATTCATTCATGATGCTGGAGGTTTAGCATATTTTTCACACCCATTATCTGCGGGTGGCATTTCTTTAAAAACTTTTTTAAATACACCAGAAGAATGGGAGGCTGTCATCGCTGAGTTTGAGGCAGACGGTTTGGATGGTTTAGAGATATATCAGGGGTCTCATATAAAAGAAGATCGAGATTTCTTGCTAGATATGGCTTCTAAATACGATTTGAAGATTAGCGCTGGTAGTGATTGGCATGGTCCTGCTTCTATGCTTTCTACTTCGTTGCTTAAAACAACACCAAATTACCCTGAAAAGATAGGGGATTTAGAGATTCCTGAGGATAAAGTGGTTCTAATACTTCAGGGCCTTGGAATTACTGCGTGAGACTGTATTCTTGACACAATGTAAAGTTTATGATATATTCTAGGCGTATAGAAAAATACGTCTTTTTATGTCAGATTCAATAGAACAAGAGAAAAAAGCAATATCTGGGATTTTGGATAAAATCATAGACAGCAAGCAAACTGTCTCTTTACAGAATTTTGAGCCCGCTTTAGTAGCTGGTAAGATATTAAGCTTGTTAAAAGAAAGAGATCGCCAGATCCTTGCAAAGCGTTTTGGTTTGCTTGGCTTTCCAGCAAAAACCCTTGAGGCAATAGGTAAGGAACACAATTTAACCAGAGAACGAGTTAGACAGATTGAAAAGGATTCAATCAAGTTTTTGCGTTCTAAACTAGATCAAGAACAGCTTGCAGAATCTGTCAAAGTTTTAGCGCATATTATTCACGATTCTGGAAGAATCATTAAAGAACTTGAGTTAATCAAGCTTTTGAGTTTTGAGTCTACTGAAGCAGAAAAGCGCTCTGTTTTGTTTTTGTTACATATTGCAGAAGAATTGTTAGAAGTTAAGGAATCTGAGTTGTATCATGCAGCTTGGGCTTCAGTTACATACAATCACGAGTTCTTTGAAAATATAATCAAGACTGCACGTGAAATACTAACAGCAGAAGGTAAACCAATAACTGAATTAAACCTGATTGAAAAACTACAGCAAAGCGAATTCTACAAGAATAACCAGAAAGATTTAAACGAAAAGATTCTAAAGACATACATTGAGATTAGCAAAGAGATTGCTAGAAATCCTTTTGGTGAATATGGTTTGAAAGATTGGCGTGAGATTAAACCAAAAGACGTTGGTGACAAAGCATACATTGTTTTAAAGCATCATGCAAAACCATCCCACTATTCTGAAATTACAGAAATGATCAACAAGCATGGTTTTGACAAGAGAACCGCAAACAAAGAAAGCGTACACAATGAACTAATCAAAGACGGACGTTTTGTTTTAGTTGGTCGTGGTATTTATGCCTTGACTGAATGGGGCTACAAGAAAGGCGTTGTTGCTGATGTCATTATTGAAATACTAGAAAGATCAAACCAACCACTAAGTAGAGATGAGATCATTTCAGAAGTTATGAAAAAGCGTATGGTTAAAAGAAATACTGTTTTAGTTGCTCTTTCAAACAAGAGTCTTTTCAACAAAGTTCAAAGAAATAAGTACGAGTTAGTAACTAGAGCAAAATAAGCTTTTTGCTTTTCTAAACCAAGAAACAAAAAATGGGAATTTTTTCAACGATATCAGAAGGTTTTGGTTCAACCATCTCCACAGGATGGTATTTGTTTGTACATTGGTATGGTTGGGTTTTGTTCGTCATCGCGGGTTTTTACATAGTTAGAAAGCTTTATCAGGACAAGATCATGGATGATTATGTCTTTTCTAACAAAAGAATTTTTTTACATATAAAAATAGAGAAAGAGAATTTGCAGAGCACCCTTGCTGTTGAACAAATTTTTGCCAGTATGCACGCTATGCACCAGAACTTTACCTGGGCTGAACGATGGTTAGAGGGTTTAGTGAACCTTTGGTGGACAGCAGAAATGGTAAGTTTAGGCGGTAAAATCTCTTTCATCATTTCAGTCCCAGAAAAAGTAAGAGGTCTTGCTTTAAGTTCTTTTTACGCGTATTACCCAAACGCAGAAATTGCCGAGGTTGAGGATTACATGAAGAACCTAACTCATTTGGATGATAATTCTTCTTGGGATATATGGGGCACTGAATACAAATTTACTAGAGACTGGGCTTACCCAATCAGAACATGGAGAGAATTTGAACACCCAGCAGCAGAAGAACCAGTCATTGATCCAATGGCAGGAGTTTTGGAAGCATTAAGTAGAGCAGAACCGCATGAAATGCTTGCAATTCAAATTGTCATGCGTCCAATTGCTGACAAAGACTGGGCTCCTCACTCAGAAGAAGTAGTTCAAGCATTAAAAGAAGAGGGTGATCACCACGTTCCATTCTTAGAAAGGATTTTACCTTTCTTAGCTTGGGGTAGTAAAAAAACAGTTTTAGAAGCAATACAAAAAGGTGGTGGTCAAGGCGCACATGGAGAAGAACAAAAGCAACCAAAAGTAATGCGTATGACAGAAGGTGAACGAAATACAGTTAAAGGAATTGAAACCAAAGCAACCAAACCTGCATTTCAAACAAAGATTCGCCACCTATACATTGCACCAAAAGACAAGTTTGACAAGAACAAGAAGAGCTTACTTGTCGGCGCTTACAGGCAATTTGGAGCGGTTAATTCAAACAATTTAAAACCAGATGTTAATGGAACTTGGACAAACTATAACTACGCGATGTTTGAAGCCTTAGAAAAACCTTTTGTTAAGTTTATGATTATGGAAAGAAAACATTTATTACTTCAAGGTTTTGTTAATAGAAGCAGATGGATTGGTATTGATCCAATGATCATGAACATTGAAGAGCTAGCAACGTTGTACCACTTCCCATTAAATACAGCCTCAACTCCTCCCGTTGAAAGAATTGATATTAAAAAAGGTCAGCCACCAGCTAACCTTCCGGTTATGAGCTAAACTATGCAAAACGAAAACGAAGTCACATTATTCGCCAAAACCAATTTCCGAAACAAGCAGGTGCCTTTTGGTATCAAGAGAGAAGATCGTAGAAAGCACATGTATGTCATCGGTAAAACTGGCATGGGCAAAACAACGATGATGGAAAACATGATCATCCAAGACATTGTTAATGACAATGGTCTTGCTTTTGTTGATCCGCACGGCGATTCAGTTGAGAAGATTTTAAACTATATACCAGCCAGAAGAATAAACGACGTGGTGTATTTTAACCCGTCAGACATGGAATTTCCAATTGCTTTTAACATTCTTGAATCAGTCGATCCAAGATACAAGCATTTAGTCGCATCAGGATTAATGGGAGTGTTTACAAAGATATGGGCAAACCTTTGGTCTGCTCGTATGGAATATATTTTAAACAATGCTATCTTAGCTTTACTTGATTCACCAGGGAATACACTTCTTGGTATTTCAAGAATGTTAATTGACAAAAAATATAGAAAGCGGATCGTTGATAACGTAAAGGATCCGGTTGTTAGATCTTTCTGGCAAGATGAGTTTGCTAACTGGAACGAGAAATATAGAATGGAAGCAATTGCTCCAATCCAAAACAAAGTTGGACAGTTCCTTTCTTCAGGAATCATTAGAAATATTGTTGGTCAACCAAAATCAACCGTTGATTTAAGAGATTTAATGGATAACAAAAAGATTTTGTTAATGAACCTTTCAAAAGGACGTGTTGGTGAAGACAATTCAGCGCTTCTTGGCGCCATGATTATTACCAAACTTCAATTAGCGGCTCTTTCTCGTGTTGATATCCCAGAAGAAGATCGTAATGACTTCTATCTATATGTAGATGAATTTCAAAACTTTGCAACAGAATCATTTGCAACAATTCTTTCTGAAGCAAGAAAATACCGCCTTAATTTAATTATTGGTCACCAATACATTGGTCAGCTAGTTCAGGAAAACAACAACACAAAGGTTAGAGACGCTGTATTTGGAAACGTTGGAACAATCGTAACATTCAGAGTTGGTGCTGCTGATGCTGAATTCTTAGAAAAGGAGTTCATGCCAATATTCACAGAAAACGATCTTGTAAATATTCCAAAACATACAGTTATATTAAAGTTAATGATAAACGGGGTTGCTTCAGATCCTTTTACTGCAGAAACACTTCCTCCTGGAACATATGAAAAAACAGATAATGGTGAAAAGATTATTCGTGTTTCTAGAGAAAGATATGCAAATCCAGTAACTGATGTTGAGGACAAGATAACTAAATGGATGGGGCAAGAGTTCCATGAGCAGGCTGCGTTAATAGCTGGAAACCAAGTTTTGGAGGGTGAAGAACAATTGGCTCCTCAAGCACCTATACAGCAAGAGGTTTCAGCTCAACCAGAGATGGTAGAAGCTCCAAAAGCCATGGTTATGCAACAAGCTGAGGCTATAGAAAAAAAAGAAACTCTTCCAAACCCTGAAAAGAAAAAGAAAAAGAAATCAGGTAATCCAAACAACAGGAGAGACGAGAATCCAATCTGGAATACAGTTGCTAAAATGACTGATCAAAAGATCAAAGAAACTGAAACCCCTAATGTCTTGTTAAAGACTCTAGAAACAGTTAAAGTGTCTGAGAGTCCAAAAAAAGTCCTTAAACCTGGAGAATCAGTAAAGCTTGATGAAATCTAAGAAGATTTTAAAACAAAAGAAAAAAGTATTAGTAGCGCTTTCAGGCGGAATTGACTCTGCGGTAAGCGCTGCTTTGTTGTTGCAACAAGGATATATTGTTGAAGCTGGGTTTATGAAAAATTGGAGTTCAACCGAAGGGCTATTACGAAATGAATGTCCTTGGCTTGATGACAGAAGAGAAGCTTTAAAGGTTGCTGCGTCTTTAAACATTCCATTGCATACTTTTGATTTTGAAAAACAATATCAAGAAAAAGTAATGCAGTATTTCTTTAAAGAATACAAAGCAGGCAGAACTCCAAACCCTGATGTCATGTGTAACAAAGAGATCAAGTTTAAGCTCCTCTATGACAAAGTAATCAACACGGGCTTTGATTACATTGCGACAGGACACTATGCTCAGATTAAAAACAACAAACTCATCAGATCAACAGATGAATTTAAGGATCAAACATACTTCATCTACAACCTTAAAAAAGAACAACTAAAACATATTCTTTTCCCAATCGGAGACTTAAAGAAGACAAAAGTTCGACAACTTGCAAAAAAGATTCATCTTCCAAACGCAGACCGTAAAGAAAGTATGGGTCTTTGTTTTGTTGGAAAGATTCGTTTAGATCAGTTTCTTTCGCAGAAACTCAAACCAAAACAAGGAAACATAGTCGATACAAAAGGCAATGTTATTGGAACACACAAAGGCACTTCTTTCTACACATTAGGGCAAAGACAGGGGTTAGGTATAGGAGGAACAGGTGGCCCTTACTATATCGCAAAAAAAGACGTTAAAAAGAATCTTTTGGTAGTTACCGAAGATCCACATGACAAGCTTTTAGAGTTTAAAGAGATCCATGTTTCAGAGATTAACTGGATTGATATACCAAAGAAATACCCGATTGTTTGTAAAGGGCGTTTTAGACACCAACAAGCGCTTCAGGAGTTGAATCTTCACAAAGAAAAAACAGGGTACATTGTTAGGTTCAAAAAACCACAATTCGCAATTGCTTCAGGACAAAGCCTTGTTTTGTATAAAGGAAAAGAGTGTTTAGGTGGGGGAGTGATTATCTAACAATAACCGCGTCTAATAACTGTACAGCCCATTGACTAATACCACCGAAAGTGGTATTTTTTGATGTTAGTCAGTCATGCAGGAGGATCACCATTCCACCGAGGAAGACCATGCGACAAATCGATTTGTGGGGCCTGCTTCATGAAGCTGCCATCGCTGACAGCCCTGCTGAGGCTCAAGAGTTCCGCGAGAAGTTCTTGAAAGCCATCAGCGCCCTGGATAGCTGGACCCAGTGCATCATGCTTGACCTGTACGACGAGGTGTTGCGTCGGTGTCCAGAGGAGCTTCCAAGGCAGATGATCTTCTACATGTACTGCGGCAGTAGCCGAGTTGGCACGACAGAGCATGGACTCGGCGTTCTTGAGCCCGAGGTGCTGCTCTAGTTGGACAACGAGGCGTCCGTGTAGCGCTGTTCTCGCGACAACAAAACAGGGGCGATCTCTTTGCTGAGACCGCCCCTGTGTCACGTTTGGGTATATCTTTAGTGTTTAATGAACTTAACCATCAACAACGCGACAATGTTAATAATTTTAATCATTGGGTTAATTGCAGGTCCTGCGGTATCTTTGTATGGATCACCAACAGTGTCTCCTGTAACTGCTGCTTGATGAGCAAAGGATTTCTTTCCACCATGATGACCTTCCTCAATGTATTTCTTTGCATTGTCCCATGCAGCACCACCGGTTGTCATGGATATACCAACAAACAAACCAGTGACTATGGAACCAACAATCAAACCGCCAAGTGCTTTAGCACCAAGAGTTAATCCCACAACGATTGGAACAACTACTGGGATGAGGGCTGGAATAATCATTTCTTTAATCGCGGCTTTAGTTACGATATCAACAGCCTTTGTGTAGTCTGGTTTTGCTGTTCCTTCCATAATCCCTTTAATCTCTCTAAACTGTCTTCTAACTTCTTCTACAACAGCATGTGCTGCTTTTCCAACAGCTTGCATTGCAATGGAAGCAAAGAGGTAAGGCAACAAACCTCCAATGAACAAACCAACTAAAACTTTTGGATCTGAAATATCAAAGCCAGTATTAATTCCTCTATTTGTTAATTCTTGTGAGAATGAAGCAAACAGGATGATCGCAGCAAGTCCAGCTGATGCGATTGCATAACCTTTTGTTACTGCTTTTGTTGTGTTTCCAACAGCATCTAAAGGATCAGTAATATCTCTTACTTCTTGAGGCATACCAGCCATTTCAGCAATACCACCAGCATTGTCAGTTATTGGTCCAAACGCATCAATTGCAACAACAATTCCTGTCAGAGACAACATGCTCATGACAGCCAAAGCAACACCGTAAAGTCCTGCTTGATTGTGTGACACCAAAATTGCAGCAACAATTGCTAACACAGGTAGCGCTGTTGATTGCATTGAAACAGCAAGACCTGTAATGATATTTGTTCCGTGTCCAGTTGTTGAAGCTTGCGCAATATCTCGCACAGGTTTAAAGCTTTTTGATGTGTAGTACTCTGTGATTAAAACAATAGCCGCGGTTACTACAAGACCCATTAAAGCAGAGGTGTAAAGCTGCCAGAAAGTAAACTGTGTTTGAGCTGCCATCATGCTTTGAGTAATAGGGTAGAAAGCAACCGCAGAAAGAAGTCCTGAAACAATAAGGCCTTTGTAAAGCGCGCCCATAATACTTTTTTTAGAGCCAAGTCTAACAAAAAATGTTCCAATAATTGTTGTAATGATTGAAGCTGCACCTAGGATTAAAGGATAGGTAATTGCTGCTTCGAAATCTTTGAAAGTTAAAGAACCAAGAAGCATAACTGCGATTGCTGAAACAACGTATGTTTCAAACAAATCTGCTGCCATACCCGCATCATCACCAACATTGTCACCAACATTGTCTGCAATGACTGCTGGGTTTCTTGGATCATCTTCTGGAATACCGCTTTCTAGTTTACCAACTAAGTCAGCACCAACATCAGCACCTTTTGTAAAGATTCCACCACCGAGTCTTGCAAATACAGAAATTAAGGAAGCTCCGAAACCAAGACCAATTAAAGCGTTTAAGTCTTTGTTAAAAGCGTAGAATCCTGCGACAGAAAGAAGTCCAAGACCTACTACAAACAAACCTGTTACTGTTCCGCCTTGAAAAGCAACAGAAAGAGCATGTCCTAAACCTTTCCTTGCAGCCTCAGCTGTTCTGACATTTGCTCTAACAGCAACATTCATTCCAATGTAACCTGCTAGTGCTGAAGCAACTGCTCCAATCAAAAAACCGACGATTGTGCCGGTGCTAAAATGAAAGACCCACATTAAAATTGCTAAAACAAGCGCAACGCCTGCAACAGTCTTGTACTGTCTGTTTAAGTACGCGTTTGCCCCCTGTTGTATAGCTTGCGCTATTTCCCTCATTTTCTCATTACCTTGCTCTTTCTTCAAAACATTGAAGATGAGCGCTGTACCGTAAATTAAAGAAAGCACAGCTGCTATGATCGGAAAGGTCATATCTTTGTTCTTTTTCTTAATTAAAAGGTTAATTTTACTTGCTTATTATGCCAAAAAAGCCCAGGTTTTGCAATACCTTAAGGCTTTGACTGTCAACACTATTTACTTATGTCTTGATCTTTGAAAAATGATGGTAAAACCCCATATTCCAATGAGCAAGTGTATCAGGAGGATATATGCCGGTAGATCAAAGTATTCCTTGAAGGCAAACCCTAAAACACCGACTAAAATACCTCCAGTAGCACAAACTACAGCGTATAGTTTCATTATTTTTTAATTAGGTTATAGAAAGACTCAAGACGAGAATCTGTTCCACAATAGAAGATGCGTTCTGTTAGATTAACGCAATATTGCGGATTTTTATGGATATAGTTGTACTTTGGCAGGAACCAGTATAGAAATACTGCTGCTGCAAAGAACAAACCATATAGCACAAACTTTATAATTGATAGCATGATATAAGTATATCTGATCTTGTAAAAAGTGCCAATTTCTGGTATGGTAGAGAAGATTTTTAAAGGAATATTGGGGTGTAGCCAAGTGGTAAGGCATGGGACTCTGAATCCCACATCCGTAGGTTCGATCCCTACCACCCCAGCCAAAATCAAATATTCTTTTAGATGGTTTTTCCATAAATTTAAATTATAAATTTTATATATGGCTGAATATAGAGACGAAGTTCCGTTTAACGATCTTGAGACTACCGGCAAACAAGGTAAGTATTTTGAGGCAAAAGAATTGGTCCAAGATCCTGATTTGATAGTGAAGGAAGCAAGAACAAAGTGGGGTATGTTTGAAACAAAAGGAGTACATCCTTTAAATGATTTGGAGCGCATAAAGGAAGATCTCGCTATAGTCAAAGACAATTTTGCAGAATTTATTCCTGAAACAAATTTAGTTGTAGGGAAGAACCAAAAGGGAAAAGAAGTTGTATACATAGTTCAGCATAAAATACATGGACTGGAATTAAAAGATGCTAAACCAGATGAGGAGACCATATCTCAACTAAGGATTTTTTTTGAAGCTGTTGTAGTGGCATATATTAAAAATTTGTACTATCCTAAAAATTCTCAAGAACCTTCTTCGATTTTTCCGGACATTAAAGGATGGAATTTTATAGTAGGCAGAGATAATAAAATTGGTGGACAAGAAGGCCGTCTATATTTCGTAGATACGTACCCCGTAGAAGGTTCTACTGTCAGCTATTTTTTGGAAGAGTATATACCTAGTATTGTTAGACCAACTTTTCCTGAATGGTGTCATCCTTTGATCGACGAGTTTAGGTTAAAGGCTACTAAAAGGTTAGAAGAATATATAAAAGAGAAGGACGACCAAATTCCCAAAGTGATCTGAAGTTTAGTTCCATTCCAACATCGTCTCATAATCCCAGATAAAAATACTATTAATGACCACGGGTGTCATCCATAGTTCAGCTGACATTGAACAAATGACCAAAATAGTTGATGTCTCACATTTATCAATTAATTCAAAGGTTTTAACATAAATGAAACTCCTCAAAACAATAAACCCTGAAAACGTTTCTGAAGAAGAAGTTAATAAATACTCTATTCGCGAAGCAGCTCGCGCCTTGGTTATAGACAATCAAGGTCATATTGCAATACTTCATGTTTCAAAAGCCGGCTATTACAAAATCCCGGGTGGTGGTATTGAGGGGGAGGAGAATAAAGAAGTTGCGCTCAGAAGAGAATGCATGGAAGAAATAGGTTGTGATGTAGATATACTTGGAGAAGTTGGGATGATTCTTGAATACAGAAAGTTTTCAAGCGAAAAACAGGTATCTTACTGCTACATCGCTAAACTAAAAGGTAAAAAAGGTAAACCAAGCTTTACTGATGAAGAATCAAACAATAGTTTTGAAGAACTTTGGTTGCCTTACAACGAAGCAATTATGCTTTTCCATGAGAACAAAACTACTGACTTTGAAGGAAGCAAATACATTGTTGAAAGAGACAAAACCTTCTTAAAAGAAGCCAAGAATACATACCCAAACCTTTTTAATATATAATAACCCTAGGTATATAAAAGAGTCCAAAAAGCCTAATAAAAAGAGTGTTTCAGAAGCAGGAGGCAAAGGTGCTTCCTTAGGAGAAATGACCAACGCAAAAATGCCGGTTCCACCGGGATTCGTTGTTCTTTCTTCTGTTTTCAATCGTTTCCTAGAAGAAACAGATTTAGACAGGTTCGGAGTCCGAGGAATATAATTTATGAATGAAGAAAAAAATACAATCGGTTGGCTTCTTTACGATATGATAAGTAAAAGAATCCTGTTGCATCGAAGGGATCACGAAGCTAAAGAGAGTCCTGACTGTTGGGATTGCTTTGGTGGCAAAGTAGAAAATGGAGAAACTGCGTACGAAGGATTTTTAAGAGAACTTTGCGAGGAGCTAGGAATAACCGTCGATAAAAACAAGGTAACAGAGTTGGCTTTAGCCAATGCGGGGACATTATATTTCATACCATTTTCTATGAAAGATACGTGCAAGCTTCGACTAGGAGAAGGTGCTGGGTTTGCTTGGTTATCTATTGACTACGCACTTCGACTTGATGATATTACAGACTACGCCAAAAAGATTATAGTAATTTTCCAAGCCAGCAAGTCAAAGTTTTGATATTATTGAGCCAATATTTATCAAGAATAATACAGTAAGCCCAAAGGTATGAAGAACCACTATTTTAAAACAGAGCTTGTCAAAATGGGCAAATGGGAAACGCCCCCTTTAGACTATGAGACATGGAATGGTCAAAATACAAACGTCCATTTCAAAAAATACTTTGGACTTCAAAAAGGCATACTTAATATTTATGACTTCAAGGAAGGTTACTCACATGTTTATGCCCCTAAAAGCTATTTAAAATCATTATTCGCGTATATTCGTGCTAATACTGCTAAAGATTACAAGTTTTTGGATAGAAAACTTAAAGCTTTTTATCCTTTAGTACAGAAATCAAAGCTTATAGTAAAGAAGGTAAAAACTAACGACCTTAGAGATATAACAAACGAAGAGCTGATCAAACGATACCAGACCATAAGGGAACGTGTTCAACGCATCGCAATTTTTGATCAATTTGGTTGGCTGGGAGAAGAATATTGGACTCCTGTTATGGAGTATGTTTTAGTTAAAAAGCTTAGTTTGTTAAAAGGTAGCTCGTTGTATAATAAAATACTTTTCGCACTAACTAAGCCAGAAATGAAATCAACGACCTTGACTGAGCGACAGGCAGTTATTTTAGAGGCACTGAAAATTAAACTAAACAAATCTACGGTCGTGAGATCTTCGCAGCAATTAGCAAAAAAATGGGGTTGGTTGCCCGTTTTTAATTTTGGAACAGCATGGGGTGCTAGTTACTATAATGAGGAGCTAAGTAATCAAGTAAAGATTAAACAAAGTGTTTTGCTTGTACAGCATAGTGTTTTAAAAAATTACACAAGAACGAGGAACCAAGAAATCACTAATATCGTGAAGCATCATGCCATCAAAAAGAAAGACCTCCAGATATTTGTTGACTTTGGACTGGCATTAGATACAAGAAACGAAGCAGAATATTTTGTAAGTTATTGTGGTTTTCATTTAATTCCTATTTACGCAGAGATAGCACGACGTTTTTCTTTGTCTATTCCTGAATTAAGGAAATTTACTGAGCAGGAGCTTATTGATACCTTGAAAGGCATAACTACCACAAAAGCTATTCTATCTTCTCGCAAAAAGTTTTTTACTTCTGGTTATGATGAAAAAATGGAAAAAAGAATCAATTATAGCGCTCAAGAATCTGAAAGGCTTTTCAAATTTGTTCAAACCCATGCTAAGTCTTTGCAAGGAGCAGAAGGTAGCAAGGGCGTCTGTGCAAGTCCAGGCAAAGCTATTGGCAAGGCTAGAATTGTTCCTTTCCCAAAAGACAATTACAAAGTAAAGACTGGGGATATACTCATAACACACGCCACAACAGTTGACTATTTGCCTGCAATGAAGAAAGCTAGCGCAATAATTACAGAGGTGGGTGGGTTGACTTGTCATGCCGCTGTAGTTTCGCGAGAGTTTGGTATTCCGTGTATAGTGGCTTTACCAAATGCCATGAAAATGTTTAAAGACGGTGTATTGATTGAAGTGAATGCAGACAATGGTACAGTTAAGAAAGTTTAAATGTATAATTAAAAGACTTTTCCGTGTTATAGTCTTAATAACCCTATGTATATAAAAGAATTCAAAAAGCTTAATAAAAAGAGTGTTTCAGAAGCAGGAGGCAAGGGTGCTTCCTTGGGAGAAATGACTAATGCAAAAATGCCGGTTCCACCCGGATTCGTTGTTCTTGCTTCTGCTTTCAATCGTTTCCTAGAAGAAACAGATTTAGATACTGAAATAGAAGCATTGTTTAAAAAGGTTAAACACAATGATATTAATTCAGTTGAAAGAGCATCGGTTGAAATTAGACAGCTAATCTTAGAAGCTACGATGCCAAAAGATCTTCAACAAGATATTCTAAAATCTTTTAAAGCGTTAAAAGCAACATATGTTGCAGTAAGATCATCAGCAACCGCAGAAGACTCTAAAACTGCTTCCTGGGCAGGGGAGTTAGAGACATACTTAAACGTTACTGAAAAAAACGTTATTGCAATGGTTAAAAAATGCTGGTCGTCTTTGTTTACTCCAAGGGCGATTTTTTATCGCTATGAAAAGAAATTAAACAAAAAGGTAGTTTCTGTCGCGGTTGTTGTTCAAACAATGGTTCAATCAGAAGTTGCTGGTATTAGTTTTACAGTTCATCCTGTAACCAAAGATTATAACCAGATGGTCATTGAAGCAGGCTTTGGTTTAGGGGAAGCAATTGTTTCTGGATCTGTTACTCCTGATACATACGTTGTACACAAAAAAGATTTTTCAATCTTGGATATAAACATATCTGAACAATCAATGATGATTGTAAAATCAGGAAACAGGAATTTAAACAAAAAGCTTTCTAAAAAAGACGGCGGTAAACAAAAACTTTCAGGGAAACAAATAGTTGAGCTTGCAAAGATATGTAAGAACATAGAAAAACACTATAAACATCCACAAGACATAGAGTGGGCATATACAAACAACAAGTTCTATATAACTCAATCAAGACCGATTACAACACTTTAACAACATGCCAAAAGAGAAAAGCGCCAAACAGATTGAATTGGAGGTTTTAAAATACAAAGACTGGGAATGGTGGGCAGAGCGTCCTTTTGGTGCTTTTGTTATGTCACTCTTCAGAGAGGGGCAAAAAAGAGAATACATACGCAAATTTGGTGTTGACGCAGAGTGGCCAGTCTTACTCTTTCAAAAAGGCACTTTTTACAAAAGTGAAACAGTTTGGAATATCTTTGCAAAACAGTTAGAAAAATATTTAGCAAAAGGTGGAACGGTTTTTAGCATAACAAAATCATGTGAAAGATTTTTAGTTAATAACAAAAAATTCGTTAGAGATTTAAACAAATCTAAACTCCCACCTCAAAAGAAACTCCAGAAGCTTTATGAACCCCTAACGTTAATTATGAGTTATATTTGGTTAACTCACGGTTTTGAACATGTTTACAAAAAACGTCTTTACAAAGAAGTTCCAAAATATATAAAAGGGGATATAGACAAATACATTGGTGATATTAGCTTTCCTATTAAAAAGAACGCGCACCATCACTTAGAAGAAGCTTTAAGAAGCAAACAGCCTTTGGAACAAATTCGAGAACGATGGGGCTGGATTAAAGCTCGAGATGGTTTTTCTGATATATTCACAATCAAAGAATTAGCTTTAGAGCGTAAGAAACTAAAGGGAACAAAACACTCGACCTTTAAAAAAATAAGGGTTCCTAAAGCTTTACAATCACTAGCAAAGGTATCCCAAGAGCTAGTGTATTTAAGAACGTTAAGAACTGACGTGCTTTATGAATTAATGTATTTAGCTCGTCCGACACTTAATGAGGTTGCAAAGCTATACAAAATTCCTTTCAAAAGCTTAAGAGACTACGCTGTTTGGGATTTGGTTCAAGGAAAACTTAAAAAATACCTATATACTCCTGATTTGTCAGCAATCAGTGTTGGTAAGGACTTTGTATTATTAGATCATCCGATATTGAAAGACAGATACGGGAAAATGGATTCCATAAAAGGGTTAATAGCAAACAAAGGATTTGCTGTCGGTAGAGCAAAGATAGTTAAGATTGCTCACGAGATAGGAAAGGTTAAAAAAGGGGATATACTATTTGCACCAACAACCTTCCCTTCCTTTATCATGGGAATGAAAAGAGCGGCAGCTTTTGTTACTGACGAAGGGGGTATTACATCACACGCAGCGATTACAGCTAGAGAAATGAAAAAACCTTGCGTTATAGGGACACAAATTGGAACAAAAGTCTTCAAAGATGGTGATTTAATAGAAGTAGATGCAAATAACGGGATTGTTAGAAAGGTGAAATAATGACAATAACCCTTTGTGGCAGCATTGCTTTCATTGATCAGATGTATGAACTAAAAGAAAAGCTCGAAATTCTAGGTTTTGATGTTTTAATCCCTCCTGACAAAGTTCCTAACAAAGAAAGGGAGTTAATCAACGTAAAAGATTATTACGCTTCTAAAAAGAAAGCAATGGCAGCTAACAATCATGCTTGGGTTACAGAGGGTAATCTAGATAACAGAATCAGGGATCACTTTGATAAGGTGACCAAAGGAGATGCGATTCTTGTTGCTAACTATGATAAAAACGGGATTAAATGGTATGTTGGTCCAAATAGTTTGGTTGAAATGGGTGTTGCTTTTTACTTAAACAAAAAGATATATCTATTAAATCCAGTTCCTGATGTTGCTTACAAAGAAGAGATTCTGGGAATGAGACCAATAGTCATTGAAAATGATTTAAGTAGGATAAAATAAAACCGCAGGTAGTCTGCGGTTTTAATATCTTTAACTTTAGTTATTGATTTGTTGTGCTTGGTATACTAGCAGGAGTTTTTGTGTTACATGCTGTTCTTGTTTTCTTTGCAGTATTTTCCGCTTCCTTATATGAAGTCTTAAACGATGTTTGAGCTGTTTTAACAGCTGCTTTGAAATCTGCTTGTGCTTTTTTCGTAGCTGTTTTCTTTGCTACTTTTTCTGCATCAGTTGTTACAGGCATCTGTCTTACTGCGTGGAGTGCTGTTTCTCTTGCTGAGAAAGCGGTTTTAACAGTATTCATTCTTGCTTCTCTAGCATCTTTTTTTGCTTCTTCTTTAGTCTTTACCGCCCCTTTTATACAAGCTGTCTTAATTTCTTCAATCTTTTTCTTTGCTTCAATTTTCTCTTTCCTTTCCTGTACTTTCTTTTGTATCTCTGTTTTCTTTGCTTCTAACTTTAACTCTTGGGCTTTTTTCAAAGCTTCAAACCTTTTCTCTTGTTCAGCTTTTTTAATTTGCATCTGTTCAGTTTTTGTATTCTGAGTAGATGTATTGTCATCTGCAAACACTGGTACTGCTGTTAAAGCAAACATCACAGCTATGGAAGAACCTAATATTGCTAACTTACTCATATTTTTGTGTTTCTTTGTATTAGTTAATTAAACGCATCTTCATTATACCATATTTTCTGATATACTGCTAACATGTTTCGAAAAATATCAAAATATTTAATATATTTAATAGCAATAGCGGGTGCTTTGTATATTGGAGCGCTTGTGTATATATTAAGTTTTTCGATAAAGCCAAACATTCCAGAGCATGCTGATGCTATTTTAATTCTCGGAGCAAAGGTTAATCTAGACAACAGTCCATCTGATCCACTGTACGAACGAACTAATGAAGCAGTAAAGCTTTATGCACAGAATAAGGCTGACTATATCATAACAACAGGAGGGGTTGGTTTAGGTTCAGCTCCAGAAGCAAGCATCTCAGCGTTGGTTGCGCAAGAAAAAGGAGTTCCTAAAGACAAGATACTAACAGACAAAACTTCTCACAATACTTTTCAAAACGTTGATGAAGGAAAAAAAATTGCTAATGAATACAACATTAAATCAGTGATAGTCATAAGCGACAGATACCATGTTGCTAGGGGGGTGTTAGTTGCAAGACATCTTGGGTTTAATCCAGTGTATTGGGATTATCCAGATTTAGGATATTACAAAAAAGAACTTCTCTTACAAAACTATGCGAGAGAAGCCTTAGCAATTCTTTTTTACTTACCTAAAATATATTTAACTAAAGTTTTGTATTAACAAACTTTGGATACCCACGAACAAAGTCTAAAATCGTTGTTGGATTTTTTCCTTCAAGTTGTAGTTCTAAGAGTTCTAAACTTCCGTTAGTGCAACCAACAAATATTTTTTCACCTTGTTTAAAAACCATTCCAGGTTCAATGTCTTTAATCTCAGATACAAGACATTTTTTAATCTTTAAAATCTTACTGTCAAAAGAAGACCAAATCCCTGGCCATTGAATAAACGCTCGGTATTTGTTATAGATATCTTTAACATCAGTATTCCAATCAATTTTGCCGTCTTCTTTTGTTATTGTCTGACAAAAACTTGCTTCAGAGTGATTTTGCGCAATTGGTTTTAATTTGCCTTCTAAGAAACCATTGATTGTTGGAACAATCATTTCCTTTGCAAGAGAGCAAAGTTTTTGTTCAAGCTCCTTAAAAGTGTCTTCAGGCTGTATCTTAACTGATTCCATTTTTAAAATCGGTCCATGATCCATCTTTTCATCCATCAGCATTATTGTTATGCCAGTTTCAGTTTCTCCAGAAAGGATTGCTGATTGAATAGGGGAAGCACCACGAAACTTTGGTAATAACGAGCCGTGAATGTTAATTGGAGTAGCTAAATCTAAAATCCCTTTTGGGATTATATGCCCGTACGCAACAACAAGAAAAGCATCAGCTTTAGGTAGTGCTTTTAATTCATTGAAAGCATAGGGTTCTTTTAAGTTCTCTGGTTTAAATATTGGAACGTTTAGAGATCTTGCTTCTTTTGAAACAACGCTTTCAGTTATTTCTTGTTTTCTTCCAACTGGTCTATCTGGTTGTGTTACAACCGCAAGAATCTCAAAACTTTCTTTGAGTGTTTTTAAAATCTCTTTTGAGAACTCTGATGTACCAAAAAAAACTATTTTTTTCATTTAATATCGTTTAACTAATTGTCTAAATATTTCAGCGTAGTATCTACAGTTTTCTAAAGAGTCGCGTTCATTTTTTCTTTGCAGTTTAAAATATGAACCAATGGTTTCAGCGGTTGGGATTTTCTTTAAATTCTGTTTTGAAAGATACATATATGCAAGAGTCCATAGTTCAAGAACATGATAGTCATACTCATATTCAATGTTTGCTCTCCTAAAGGATTCTCTTAGGAAGTTAACATTAATAATATTATGACTTGCTAATATTATATTGTAAGAAAACTTTTCTTTGAAAGCGTTTAAAACAACTTTAAGGTTTGGTGATTTAATTAAAACTTCTTTTGGAATACCAAGTGCTTGAACAACCCGATCATTAGTTGTTTGTGAGAATGGATTCTTTACATAACTTGAAAAAGAACCTTTCTCTAACAAGTTATCCTTATCAAGCAAAACCGCTGATATCTGTAGCGGAAAATCTTTCTCAACATTAATACCAGTTGTTTGCATATCTACTAATAGGATGTCTCTTGCAAACTTCATTATTTTAAAAGCTCCTTGCCCTGAGTATACTTTTTAATTTTGTCGATTATCAAAACACCGTTAATGTGATCAATTTCATGTTGAATTACTTTTGCAAGCATGCCGTCTACTTTTGCACCAAATTTGTTACCATCAATATCTTGAGCTACAAATTCAATTTCTTCAGGTCTGGAAAGCATTCCAAAAACTCCTGGGATAGAAAGACATCCTTCTTCCATTTCATTTTTCTTTTTTGAAGCTTTTAAAACTTCTGGGTTAAGCAAAACAAAGGGTTTTAATCCTATGCTTTCAAGGTTGATAACTACCATAGCAACGCTTTGATTTACTTGCGGTGCGGCTAAACCAATTCCGTCTTCGTGCTTAACTGTATCAAGCATATCTCTTATTAACTTGCGATTAGCAGGGGATAGCGGAAATTTTAATTTCTTGGTTTTGGTCCTTAGTATTTTGTGAGGATGTAGAATAATGGGTAGATTCATTTAATTGGATCTGAATGTTCTTTTTTAACTAAAAAAGCAAAAAGAGCTCCTGGTTTTTTTGCATTGCCTTCCAACACCTCTCCCGCAATTCTTCTCAAAACACTGTGATTATATTTTTGAGCCATTCTAAGGTAGAAACCAAAACGTTTTGGCTCACTAAGCTTTTTAGAAAGCTCATCTGCTAAAACATGGTTTGGAGAGTGAAGGTATTGAGATTTTTTGGGAGCTTCGGAAAACTTCTTCTTTAACTCCTGATTTATTTCCATAAATTTTCCTTTTGAATAGTATAGCGTAAATACTGGTTAATTTCCATATAAAATGATAAAATACGACAATAGACATGAATAAAATAAACGTTCTAGGAATACAAATAAATAACCAGAGCAAGGCAGTAATAATCAAGGAGTTAGAGCAAAGAATTCAATCAGGCTCTAAGACCTTTATTGTAACCCCGTATTCGGAGTTCATACACCGAACATTCTTAGACTATGATTTCAAACAGCTTTTAAATAGCGCGGATTTTGCATTACCTGATGGTGTAGCTATTCAATGGCTCTCATACTTTTTAAACATTCCATACTCCTTTAAAAATTTCTATCTTAAAATCCTAGAAACATACTGGCAGGTCTTGTATTCTTGTCTAGTCATTATTTTCTACCCAAACAAATTAAAGAAGATTTTCCCAGAAAGAATTTCTGGAGTTGATTTTTTTTGGGACCTAGTAGAATTAGCAGAAAAGAAAAACCTTTCCATATTTCTTCTTGGTAGTTATGGTAACACGCCTGATTTAGTAGCAAACAAAATTAAAGAAAAATATCCTAGAGTTAAAATAGCAGGGTTTTCAGACAAAGGTCCTGGAAACCAGGATATAGTTTCTGAGATCAATAACTCAAAAGCTGGCATGCTCTTCGTTGCATACGGTCCTGTTAAGCAAGAGACTTGGATTAAAACACACCTTTCAAAACTTGATATTAAGCTAGCTATTGGTTTAGGAGGTACTTTCGACTATATCTCCGGGAAAGTGCTCAGAGCGCCTCATTTTTTGCGTTCTGTGGGCTTAGAATGGCTATTCCGTCTAATTATGCAGCCAAAGCGTTTTAAAAGGATTTGGAATGGTACTGTTCGTCTAATTATGGGTGCTTTTAGGTACAAAGTATTTATGTCTATGCTATACCGCCAAAATGTCGCCAGTGTTATACTAAACAAAGAAAATATGGTTTTTGTAGCAAAGCGAGGACGAGAAGCTGAAAAATACGGAAGCGTAATAGAAGACCATTGGCAGTTTCCACAGGGTGGTGTTGATAGTAAAGAAAATTTAGAAAAAGCAGTATTACGAGAAGTCAGAGAAGAAACAAACATTACAGATCTTTCAATACTTGGTAAGTCTGAAAAAACGCACTCATACCTTTGGAATAGCACAATTAGAAAACTTTGGTTTAATAGGTTAAAGTTTAAGGGCCAGGAACAAACCATCTTCTATCTTAAATATCACGGTAATGGTTCTGAGATTAAACTAGATGATGAAGAACTAACAGAATACAAATGGGTCAAACCATCAGAAATTAAAACAGTTATTCATTCAGTTCGCTCGGGGATGGTTGATATAGTTTTAGAGGATTTAAATAAATATATATGACAGAAAAAAAAGTAAGAACAAGATTCGCGCCAAGCCCAACAGGATATTTACACGTTGGTGGTTTAAGAACCGCGCTTTTTGCATACCTATTTGCAAAACATAACAAAGGTGAATTTGTTTTAAGGTTAGAAGACACTGATCAAGCTCGTTTCATAGAAGGAGCAATTGAAAAACTAATCAATGTCTTAAACGACATTGGTTTAAAATACGATGAAGGTCTTTTTGTAGTAGATGGAAAAATCGTAAGCAAGGGTGATCATGGTCCATACTTACAATCTCAAAGAAAAGATTTGTACAAGGAACATGCTGAAAAGCTAGTAGCTCAAGGACACGCATATTACTGTTTCTGTGATGAAAAAAGATTAGACGAACTGCGAAAAGAACAGGAAGCATTAAAGCAACCAACTAGATATGACAGAAAATGCAAAAATCTTTCTAAAGAAGAGGTCTCTTCAAATTTGGAAAAAAATCTTCCATACGTCATTAGACAAGCAATTCCTGTTGATGGACAGACTGTTGTTAAGGATTTAGTTTACAAAGATATTGTTTGGGAGAATAAGTCCCTTGATGATCAGGTCTTAATGAAATCAGATGGTTTCCCGACATACCACCTAGCTGTTGTTGTTGATGACCATTTAATGGAAATCTCTCATGTCATTCGTGGTGAAGAATGGATCCCTTCAACTCCTAAACATGTTTTGCTTTACAAAGCATTTGGTTGGGAATCACCAGAGTTTGCTCATTTGCCTTTGCTTTTAAACAAAGATCGTTCAAAGCTTTCAAAACGACAGGGTGATGTTGCAGTTGAAGACTATCTTTCAAAAGGATATTTAAAAGCCGCTTTAATTAATTTCATAGCTTTGCTTGGTTGGAATCCAAAAACAGACCAGGAAATATTTACAATCGAAGAGTTAATCGAACAGTTTGATTTGGCAAAGGTGAATAAGTCAGGATCAATCTTTGATATTGATAAGCTGAACTGGTTGAATAACTTGTACATTAGAAAGATTTCTGTTTCAGTATTAGCAGATCTGCTTTTACCTTACCTACAAACAGCAGAACTTTTAACTGTAGATGGCAAAAACTTAATTTCTAAAAACGGCAAACAAGTTTCAAAAGAATTTCTAGAAGCAATTGCAAAAATAGAAAGTGAAAGATTAAATGCGCTGTCAGAGATAGGGGAGAGGGTTAGTTACTTTTTTGTACAGCCAAAATATTCTCCTGAGATATTAATCTGGAAAAAATCAGATCTGACTCAAACCAAAAACGCTCTTCAAAAAACCCTTGAGTTCATGCAAACTCTTCCTGATGATGTTTTCAGAAGCTCTGAGCTAGAACCAAAGCTAAAAGAATTCATTACTTCAAGTGGTTTTGATAACGGCTCGGTGCTTTGGCCGCTTCGTGTTGCTCTTTCAGGTTTAGAAAAGTCACCAAGTCCTTTTGAGATTATCAACGTACTCTTCTTGGGTTACGGAAAGTTTGAAATACTACAACGCTTAGAAGCAGCGCTTAAAATGCTTGAGTAGCAACTCGTAAAAATGCTCTTTTTGTGGTATACTAAGAGCAATGAGTTACTTACGAAACAAAAATAAAATAACAATAGCGGTACTGATTTTAACCTTGGGACTTTACATAGTCCCTTTTTCTGCTTTTGGAGCAACTTTTTCAGAGATTGAGGTTCAAAAAAAGTCAAAACAAGCTCAGCTTGATCAGCTGAATAAGCAAATGCAAGAGTATCAAAACCAAATTGCGCAGAAAAGAAAACAATCTGCTTCGTTGTCTAATGAAATTGCTTTGTATGACATGGAAATACGATCTACAGAAATTCATATTCAAGCAACAAGAACAAATATTGAGAATACTCAATTACAGATTCGGCAAACTCAAATACAGATAAAAGAAAAAACAGATCAGATTGAACAAGGGAAAAAACTTCTAGCGGAATTGATTATCACCTTAAATGAATACGACAACACATCTAATCTCCAGCTTGGTCTAGGTGCAAGTAACTTTTCAGCATTCATGGATCAGGTTCAGTATGCTCAATCACTTCAAAGCAGAATTTTTGGTTTGATTCAGCAAATTAAAGAAATACGAGCTAAACTACAGAAAGATGAAGAAGAGCTACAAATTAACTTAAACAAGCTAAATGATTTAAACGATCAACTGTCTTTAACCCAGAAAACTTTAAGCAACCAAAAAAGTTCTAGAGTTGTCTTACTTCAACAAACAAAAGGACAAGAAAGCAAATATCAAAAGCTATTAACAACAACTCAAGAGGAGCAGGCTAAGATAAACAAAGAGATCTATGATTTAGATCAACAGATGCGTGGTAAAACAGGCTTCAACGCATTAAAAGCTGTGCACGGCATTTTGGCGTATCCGATGGACGGTGTGTTAACTCAAAAATATGGTAACACTGGTTTTACAAAACTTGGTTATGATTTTCATAACGGTATAGATTTAGCAGCACCTGCTGGAACCTCTATCTATGCGGCTGGTGATGGCGTTGTATATTCTACAGGAACGGGTCAAACCGCATACGGTAATTGGGTGGCCATAAAGCACACAGCAGGAGGTAAGCTAACCAAGGATATTATTACCCTCTATTCCCATATGACAAAGTTTACTGTAGTTGCTGGACAGCAAGTAAAACAAGGGGATTTAATCGGGTACGAAGGTAATACAGGAAACACAACCCGCCTGCTCTATGGACCTGAAAGGGGATACCACCTGCATTTTGGGGTATATGACGCAGAAGGTTTTGGTATCAAAAACGGCGCATATCCAAATATTTATGGTCCTTACAGAATTCCATATGGATATACATACAATCCAATGGATTTCTTGTAATCTTTCCGAATATTTGATATTTTAATAGTGTTAAACAATCCTGATGAAAGAAAAAACAAAACTAAGACTCAAGACCATAATACTAGCGCTGGCAGTTTTAAGTAGCGCCCCTTTTATTGTCCCACAGTTTGCACATGCTGATGTGAACTCATTGTTGAGAGGTCAAATCTGTGAACCAGATATGGAAGGAGTTGACTCTGGTTTTAATGTTGGCAGGTGTATAAACAACATATACATTTTTGCTATTAGCATTGCTGGGTTTTTAGCTGTTTTAATGTTTGTTTTAGCGGGATATCAATATATCACAGGGACATCTGAATCAATCAGCGAAGCAAAGAAAATAATGGGGTCAACATTACTTGGTCTTGTTATTCTTTTTAGCACGTACATCATCTTAAACACCGTTGATCCAAACTTAACAAAAGTTCCAGCACTTGTTGCGCCACAGGTGAATTGTAATCAAGTATCAACCACAACAGGTAAAACAGAGAACATTTGCGCTGATTTACCAGACGAATTTCCGTTTCCATTAGATGAGAATGGAAATCCAGTAGGAATAGAGGGTGGAAAAATAGTGAGTCAAGGAACAACCTATCAGTCACCTGCGAACAACAATAACTTACCGGCTGGTAGCAAAACAATTCAACCTTGCGTTAATTGTATTGATTTAACTCAAGGTTTGGCTGTTAAAGTTAAAGATAGAAATACTAGCAAGGTAAGCAAAGATCTTGCACAAAAATTAGTAAATATGAGATACTATTTTGCTAATGAAAGAGCTTTAAAGGCAAAAGCTTATCCATCTCAAAACGTTTCTAGTTTCGATTGGCAGGTAACTGAAGCATGGCCACCAACAGTAGCTCACCAGTCATCATGTCATTATGACGGCACTTGCCCTGATATTGGTGTTGTGAATAAAGAGAAATATACAAGTGGCCAAAATCTGATAGCTATAAAAATTATGTGTACTGCCGCAAAAAAGGCAGGCTTTAAAATCCTTAATGAGTACTATAACGAATACAAGGCTCAGCAGTTTGGAGGTTCTGATTGTGGAGTCCCTGTAAGTACCCCGAACGGAACCAAAGGACATCTACATCTCACAATGCCTTAATATACATGGTTGATATACATAAACAAAACATTAAATATAATTTAACGTACAAACAAGCCGGTACACTAATTGCATTCCTAGTACTGGCTGTTTTTGTAATTAGGTTCCTTAATACTCAAAAAAATGAATCTAAACCTTCAAACAATAGTAAGTTTGAAATTGGACTATGCAGAACCTGCGAAGTTATAAAAGACAAAGATTTAATTATTGATTCAGACCGTGGTGAATATCTAGACTCAAGCCTTATCAAAAAATTAGAGATACTAGCAGGGGATAATAGAGACTGGAGAATCACTGAAGCATATCCACCAACCGTCCAACATATCAGCTTCTGTCATCAAAATGGCACCTGCGCTGATATAGCGCTTCAAAGAAACTCGCTTAATGCAGCTCGTTTGTCTGAACTATGTAAGGATGCGCTAGCTACTGGTTTAACTGTTGTTAATGAATACAGTAATTTAAAGTATTATTCTCAGAATTCTTTTTGTCCTAAACCAAACATATTTGAGACAACAACAGGCGGGCACTTACACGTGTATTAAACGTTATCCTATAAATGCTTTGTCGCATAAGCTACATTGTGCGACTAGGGATATATCACTAGAGGAGTGCTCCCCCGTGGTATTGCGCGCGTTGACAATTTTACTAATTTAAAACCGCTTCATATTTCTAAATAAGAAAGTGACAGCGATTTTAATTATAGCAACTCGTCGTATTGTTCTTTGGTGCAAACTTCATTTTTTACAAGCCACTCTCCAAAGTTTTTGACTATATGTTTGTTCATTTCTCTGTGACTAGACGCAATAGGGTAAGACTTTGCATTATGTATGCAAGTAATAACGTAATTGTGATTACCTCCGTCCGCAAGTTCTACCTTATATTTTCTCACTAATTTCTTTAGAGTTCTAACAAATTGCTTGCTTTTAACATTTGCATACTCACCCATTTTATTTCACTGTTTCCAACACCTCTCTATTTTTTACTAAAGAGATAATAGCTTTCTTTACGCTATTGTCTTCTAATAACTTTATTTGCTCTACAGGAGGGTTATATGTATGAGCTTCTTTGACAACATCAAAGTAATCTTTTGGAATTCTATTCACAGCCACAACAGCATCGTTGACCATCTCAATGAAATCAGATGCATTTTTTCCTTGAGTCATAAATTGATTTTCTCCGGCAACAACATTACCAATAATATAACCATCATCTCTAAACCAACTAACTTCTATGTGAGAAGGTAGACGATCATAGTAAGCTTCAAAAGCCTCTCTAGATAAAGGTTTTCTAAACCCGAAGATATTAAACATTTTTTTTACTTTCCTCATCATTATAGATTGCTTTAGGGTTAGGTATTATAAACTAATATACCTTGTATGTACAATAGACGATATTAGAGTCATTTTATTTCAAAGCTACACACCTTTGGTGCTGTTTTTATTATACCACATTAACCCCACTTTCACTTCACTGTTCATTTATCAAGGATATACGCTACTCCTCAATTGGCTTCGGGGTCGCCTTTGATTATTGTATATACACCTTTATACTCTCAACATCTTTGTTTCTCCACGCCACATTAGCTCGTATTTGTTCTAAGGACTGCTGTATAGCTCTTTCTGCTGCAGGAGCCAAGTTCTTCTTAAAGAACTCTGATATATCATCCGCGTCTTTTGTGGTTGTAAAGAACTCAAGAGCGCTCGCTATTCTTGAAAGTGAGTGTCCCCCATCTCCAAACTTGTTTAGCAAGTATTTCCAATTTTGCTTAACAAATTTCCATGCTAGATGTTTACTGTTTCTCGCTGAAAACGCAACTGCAAGGAATAGTGTTGTGTCTTGATTACGGACTTCTTTAGAAAGGAAAAACTTTAAAACATCCGCAACAATAGCTGGTTCTTTGAAAAGTGGTAATACTCTAGCAACACGATGCTTTTCTTCGTGTAATTTCGCATGTTTGTAAATCTTTCTAAGTTGCTTGTATTCATCAAGCGCACCATTTCCAGCAACTGCTGCATAAACAATTGATTTAATATCAGGATCAATGTGTTTTCCTTTAAGTAATGACTTAAACAAAACTTTGCATTTTGCAATTACCTGTTCATCTTTGTATTTAACCGCATTCGCAAGTATTAAAGACCTTAGTAAACTATCAGAATGCGATTCTTTTGATTTTTTGCTCCAATCAACTTTCTTAACCATTGGTGAAAAGATGTTTCTGCAATATGTTTTAAAGTCTTTTCTAAATGGTTCGTTTTCCAAAATCCTTGAAACATGAGAAAGTCCTGATGATATCTCAACCCAAACATTGTAGTTATCCTCGTTCTTGTAAGCTTCCAGAAGGTCTAAAACTTCAGTTGTTGGTATATATCCACCCTGAGCAAGCGCAAAAGCATTACTAATTAACCCTAAACGGTCCTTAGGATCAAGTTTCCTCTTCAAAATTGCCTCTTTAAGGTCGTCTAAGAAAGCGTGCTGATACTTAACGCGATAAAAACCGGTTTCATTAAGGTTTAATTTAATCCACTCCCCTTTTTTGAGAGGTTTAATTACTGAAGACGATTTTTCAATTAAAATATTCTCCGCTCTATTTCTGCTTCTAAAAACTGTAGCAGGAATTTTCCAAAGTGTTTTTTTCTTGTTTGCTTTTCTAGAAATGGGGCTTGAGAAAAAGCGTTCTTGAGACAAGGAGATGTTTCCTTTGGTATCCTTTGTTTCAACAGAAATTACCGGATATCCTGCTTGCCTGGTCCAAGTGCGCATCATTGGGGCAATTTTCTTTTCAGAAACTTTTTCAAAAGCACGCCATAGATCTTCAGTTATGGCATTCCCATAAGCGTGTTTTTTTAGATAGTGTCTTAAGCCATCTCTAAAGTCTTTTTCTCCCAAGTAGTTTGCAAGCATACGGATAATACTTGAGCCTTTTGAATAGCTGACAGTATCAAATATTTCATCAATTTCCTTGGGATGATGTACTTCTACTTCAATTGGATGGGTATTTTTAAGTGCATCAAGACTTAAAGCAAGTCCTAAGTCTCCAAAAACGAATTGATCCCACATTTTCCAGGAAGGAAATATATGATCAAGCGCAAGATACTCTATGTAAGAAGCAAAACCTTCATTCAACCAAAGATCAGTCCACCAATCCATTGTTACTAAGTTTCCAAACCATTGATGCGCTAATTCATGAGATATTGTTAAAGCAACACGTTGTTTTGTAGAAAGCTCTGATTGATCCGGATCAATCAAAAGCGATGTTTCTCTGTAAGTAATGGCACCCCAATTTTCCATAGCTCCTGCAGAAAAGTCTGGAATAGCGATCATATCTAGAACAGGTAGAGGGTATTTAATATCAAAATACCGCTCATAGAAATCAAGAGCTTTTATAGCAACGCTTAAAGCAAACTCAGCTTGTTTCTTCTTGCCAGGAGTTACAAAGACCCTAACTAAAACTTTGTTTTTAGTTTTACCTTCGATGAATTCAAAATTACCGACTATGAAAGCAAGTAAATACGTTGACATCTTAGGGGTTGGAGCAAACTCAACAACTTCCCATCCTTGATGTTCTTGTATGGCTATTGGTAATGTATTTGATATTGCGTGCAAACCTTTTTCTACCATCAAAGTAACATCAAAAACAGCTTTTGCTGATGGCTCATCAAAACAAGGGAAAGCATTTCGCGCAAAAGTTGATTCAAATTGCGTTGTTGCAATGTGCTTTGTCTTACCTTCGTGTTCGTAACTGCTTCTGTAAAAACCATTCAAACGATCTTCTAACAAACCTTTAAATTTAATTCCAAGCTCTCCCCTGCCCTTTGGTAATTTTGTTCTGAACAAAAAAATTGCAGTCTCAGAAACAATGTCATATTTAATTCTTGCTTTATGCTTTTTCTTCAAATCAAAATATTCTACTGATTCAATAACCAAACCCTTAGAGTGAAGCACTATCTCACTGGTTGCTTTCAAAAGCTTTAAAGAGATTGTTTCTTCAGCGTCATACTTAAAACTTTTCAAATCTGGCTTAATGAAAATCTTGTAATGTTCAGGTAGAACGCTTTTTGATAATCTTACTTTCTTGTTTTTCATATACCTTAGTTTAACAAAAACAACAAAGACCTGCACCTTGGGGGGCGCAGGTCTTATCTTTTGAAAGTCTAATTATCAACTATTGCTTGAATATGTTCTACGTATTTTCTAAAAATAGGGTCCTCTTTCTGTCTTGGTCTCTTAAGATCAATAGTTATTTCTCTCCTAATCTTACCTTTGTCCATTATTACTACTCGGTCAGCTAAAAAGACTGCTTCTTCAATTGAATAGGAAACCATTAAGACCGTCAGTTTGTTTGTTCTCCAAAGCCCTAAAAGCAGTGAATACAGCTCTTCAGCTATCTTTATGTCTAAAGCCGAAAAAGGCTCGTCTAAGAGCAGTATTTTGCGTTTTACAGCCATTGCCCGAGCTAAACCAACTCTTTGTTTTTGCCCACCAGAAAGCTCCTTTGGATACCTCTTTTCTAAACTCTTTATCCCAAGCTCAGAAAGGAGTTGTTCTATCTGTTTTTTTGGTGTATCTAATCCTTGAACCATAAAAGGAAAAGAAACATTTTGTTTTACTGTAAGCCAAGGAAGAAGGGCGCTACTCTGAAAAACCATTGCACTTTGATCGTCTGCATGTACAACACCTTTGCTTGGTTCAATTAATCCCGCCACTATTTTCAGTAAAGCAGTTTTTCCACTCCCCGATTCTCCAACAATACAAACAAATTCACCCGAGTCTATACTCAAATCCACATCTCTTAGGATTTCTTGTTTGTCATAATTTTTATAAATGTTTTCAAGGATTATCTTCATTCGAATTTAAACCTTTCGCCAAACTCAGTTAATCTATGCCAAACTAAACGATCTACAATTAGAATCAAAGCAACTAAGACAAGGAGAGATGCGATGAACAAACCAATGTTGTATCCTGCTGAAACAGATAAAAGATTTCCTAACCCTGGCAAACTAATCTGAATGTTTCCGTAATTTATGTATTCAGAGATTATTATCACATTCCAACCTTCTCCGAAAGAAAGAATCGAACCTGTTACAAGCTGCGGAAAAATTGCTGGAAGTATAACTTTAAAAAACATTTGAATTCCTTTTGCATTGTAAACCCTTGCAGCATCAAAGATTTCCTCTGGGATTAAATGTAGTCCTCCTAAAGCACCAAACAAGATTGACCAGAACATGGCTATTACTAAAACAAGTTGTGCTGCTAACTCTGCTAAATGTAGTTGCGCAAAAACAACAATAATTAGAGGAAAGAAAGCAAGAACAGGAACGCTTTGCAATATATCAAAAATTGGAACTAAGAAGTTTTCAACTTTTTTGTGTCTAGTAACAACAAAAACTACTAGAAGCGCTAAAAACAAGGAAACAAAATATGCGGCGCAAAGCCTTAAGAAAGTATACCCGGAATACAGCAGTAATTGAGTTATTGACACATCTTTAAATATCAAAAAAATCTTTGATAAATCTATTGTTTTAAATCCGCTTTCTAGATATATGGCTAGAGTGGCAATAATCAAAAAGCTGAGTATATAAAAGAATACTCGGCTTCCAAAAGAGTGTTTTCTTAGATGATATTTTGTATGTCTGAACATTTTTGTTTTGAGGCCTTGTTTTTAAGGGTACACCTGAGTACCATCTTCTTCATAAAGGTAAATCGCAAGTGTTGGACAGCTCTGTGCCGCAAGCATTAAAGTATCATCATCAACCGCGCTTACTTCAAGCATATCAACATCTGTTTTTCCAGAATCTCTAATGCCATCTTTCTTCAAGATCACTGCTTTGTTATCATCATCTAATTGAAAGACTTCTGGATACAAAGCAACACAAGAAGCCGCGCCAATACACAGTTCCCTATCAACCATCAGGTATTTAATCTTTCCCGCCATTATTTCATCTCCACGTATTTAATGTTTTTTAAATTAGGACAAGCTTCTTGGATGTATCTATTCAATATCTTTCCGTATGTAATTGGAGCCATAGGGCAACCCGCGCAATGTCCTTTTAAAGCAAGAACAACTTCATCCTCAGTTGCTTTAATGATCTCAACACCACCTTGATGCGCTTTAACAATCGGGTCAATCTTAGCAATCTGTTCTCTTACAGCAGCAAGTATTGTCTTGTCCATTATTGAAATACCAAGATTTAAGTTCATAACTAGATATTAATGCTTTTTGTTCAAGGATTCAACTCTACGAAGTTCTTTGATTATTGGTCCGCTTACTTTAACAAACTCATCAAGATCAGATTTCTTGGTAGATCTTCCAAGAGTAATACGTACACTTGCCTTAGCGTCATACTTGTCCAAACCAATTGCTAAGAGAACATGTGACGGATCCAGGCTGGTTGAGGCACAAGCAGAGCCAGTTGAAACAGCAAACCCTTGAGCATCAAGATACAAAAGCAACGCTTCTCCGTCTATACCAACAAAAGAAAAATTAATATTGTTAGGTAAGCGTAAAATATTTTTCTCTGAATCTTTTTCAACAGAAGGACCATTTAATATTGAACCTGGAATTGTTTTTTGAATCCTTGAGATCAAATAGTTTCTTAAAGTCCTTAATCTCTTGTTTTCTGACTTTTTTAAACGTTCAGCAATCTCTAATGCTTTTGCAAAACCAATAATCCCGGAAGTATTTTCTGTTCCTGAACGCAAACCTCTTTCCTGTCCCCCGCCATAGATCAAAGGTTTTAATTTAACCCCGTTTCTTACATACAACAAACCAACTTGTTTTGGTCCATAAATCTTGCTTGCATTTAAAGTCATTAAATCAACACCAAGCTTGTTAACATTCAAATCCAAAGCACCAACTGCTTGGCACGCATCAGTGTGCGAAAGAATCTTTTGTTTCCTATTCAAATTTGCTTTTCTAATTACCTTAGCTAACTCGTTTATTGGTTGAACTGTTCCAATCTCGTTATTTGCATAAATCACACTTACTAAAACAGTGTTCTTTTTAATTGCTTTAGCAAGCTCTTTTGAATTAACAAAACCTTGATTATTAACTTTGAGTATTGTTAATTCAACGCCCTCACTTTTTAAAGCTTTTGCGCTTTCTAAAACAGCATGATGTTCAATAGCAGAAACTATGATGTGTGGTTTTTTGAATCCAGAAGAAATTGCTTGTCTTACAACCCCAAACAAAGCAAGGTTAACGGATTCAGTTCCCCCACCTGTGAATATTATCTCACTCTCTCTTGCTCCAATTATGTCTGCTATTGTTTTCCTTGCTGTATCAATATCAAATTTAGCTTCCATTCCAAGCTCATAAATACTAGAAGCATTCCCAAACTTTTCTGATAAATATGGTTGCATAGCACGAACAACCTCCTGATCTAGAGGTGTTGTTGCGGCATGGTCTAGATATATTAATTTTCTCTTTTTATTCCCTAACATACAGCAAATTATCTCATATTTGACCTATTTCTTCAATGTTCTAAAATTAAGTTGTTGACTAGCTCAGTCCCGCCGGAGGGTGGGCTGATCAACCAGGGCAAAGCTTGCCCAGGTATCTCGCATGAACTCTTATGCAAACTGGGTAGGGAGCCAATCCATCCATCCTGCTTGCCTACACAGGAGATATCTTAAGAGCGGAGTGTGCCCAGAGAAATTGCGAGGAGTGAAAAGGATGGGGATGGGGCCAGAAGGCCTCTCGGGGGTTGTGTACGCCTTTGTTGGCCTCTACACAACCCTCTTCCCAATTGCTTGAATGCTTTGATTACTGTAATATCTTAAGTACATATGCAATACGCATTCATCTTAGGGAGGGTGTATACATTATCTATTGCTGAACTTCTAGTTGTCCTTCAAGACGAGCTTGTTGATCATGATGTGCCCTTTAAAATCATAGCCGCTTCCATTGAAGCGTTAATCATTGAAACTGAAAAACAAATAGATCATGAAAAACTCCAGCGTCGTTTAGGTGGAGTCATTAAAATTATAAAAATAGTTGATTCCGTTAAAAAGCGTCCTCAAGATTCCATAAACTTTGCGCTTCAAAATTACTTTAAACCAAGCAAATTAAAAAAAGACTTCCTTAAAGAATACTCTGGAAAAAAACAATTCGGAGTAAGCGTGTACTTGCTTGATCCAACAATCAAAGGTTTTGGGGAACCAAAACGCCTTGGTATGTTCATCAAGAAAGGATTACAAGAGGAAGGCGCTTCAATTAGAGTTTGCTTGCCTGATTACAATTCCCTTTCTCTTGCCTCTGTTGTTGTTACAAAAAACCTCTTACTACAAAAAGGCGCTGAGATTGTTGTAATAGCTGGAATTGATCGAGTCTATGTTGGTAAAACTTTGATTGTTCAAGACTTTGAAGACTATGGTAGACGCGACTATCAACGACCAATACGAGATGACAAACAAGGGATGATTCCACCAAAGGTTGCTCAGATAATGATCAACTTCGCGCGTTTGCCAAAAAACGCAATTGTTTTAGATCCTTTTTGTGGTATTGGAACAATCATTCAAGAAGCAATTCTTCTGGGTTACAAAGGATATGGATCTGATATTGCTAAGTTTGCAATATCTGGGAGTGAGAAAAACCTTGAATGGTTTAGAAACAGGTACAAAATTCCTCCTGGTAAATACAAACTTGAGGTCGCAGATGTAGCTGATGTAGCCACTACTTTCAAAGGAGAAAAGATCGCAGGAATTGTAACTGAGGGATATTTGGGACCAATGTATGGCTCTTTCCCTAAAGACTCAGATATTCAAAAGAACTTCGAAGACCTTAAAAAACTATGGATATCTGCTTTCAAAGCTTTAAAGAACCTCCTTCCTAAAGGGTCCAGGGTTGTCATCTGTCTTCCTTGCTACAGAAAAGACGCTGACTCATATATCCCCTTTCCAAGCGTTGACTTCATCACTGATTTAGGCTACAATATTGAAGATCTATTTCCTCCTACTGCTAAAAAATTGATGCCGTTCTTAAAGCTTACAGAACGAAACTCAATGATCTATGATCGTAAAGATCAGGTTGTAGCAAGAGAAATTATCACGTTCATTAATAATTAACAGCTAACAAATGGCACATAAGAAAGCCGGAGGTAGTACCTCGTTAGGCCGCGATAGCGTTTCCAAACGTCTTGGAGTAAAAATATTCGGTGCACAGAAAGTCTCTGTCGGCAATGTAATTGTCCGACAACACGGTAGCAAATTCAGAGCAGGAAAAAATGTGCGAATGGGTGGCGATTGCACTTTGTATGCAACAGCCAACGGATTCGTAAAGTTCTCCAACAAGAAGGTTAAAAGGTTCAATGGAGCGCTAGCGAAGACACGTATCGTAAACGTTGTTCTAAACAAAGCTTAACAATTACTTCTGTAAGATATATTAAAACCCCTCGCTTGAGGGGTTTTAATTATGTTATTTTTTCAGCTTAGCTACTGCTTTCATGAATCCTTCAAACAAAGGATGCGGTCTTAGTGGTCTTGATTTGAATTCTGGATGGAACTGGCTTCCCATAAAAAACGGGTGTCCTGGGAGTTCAATTATTTCTGCCAGCTTTCCATCAGGAGATGTTCCTGAGAAAACCAAACCTGCTTTTTCTAACACACCTCTGTACTTGTTGTTAACCTCGTATCTATGTCTGTGTCTTTCAGAAATTCTTCTTTGCTTGTACAAGGATTCTGCTTGGCTTCCTTTTCTTAAAACACAATCCCAAGCGCCAAGTCTCATAGAAGCACCATAGTCTCTAACAAGAAGTTTCTTTTCTTGATCAGGCATAATATGAATTACAGGATGTTTTGTCTCATCATCAACCTCTGTTGTATTTGCATTTTTTAGCCTAGCAACGTTCCTTGCGTATTCAATTGTTGCCATCTGCATTCCATAACACAAACCTAAGTACGGAATTTTGTTTTTTCTAGCATACTCAATAGCTTGAATCATTCCTTCAGTACCTCTTTTTCCAAATCCACCTGGTACAACTATTCCATCAAAACCAGCAAGTATCTTTTTAGCACCTTCATTTTCTACTTTCAATGCGTCAATCCATGTTAATTTTGGATTAGCTTTGTTTGACCACGCGGCGTGTTTCAAGGACTCAATTACTGAAACATACGAATCAGCAAGCTCAAACTTTCCTGTGCCAAAGTATTTTCCTACAATGGCAATGTTTAAATCTCTCTTTACACTCTTAATCTTCTTAACAAAGTTTCGCCATTCTTTCATGTCTCTTTTTCTTGGTCTCATTTTCAACTTCTCAAGAATTATATCCCCTGCGTTTTGTTCTTCTAAGATTACAGGAACTTCATAGATTGACTTAACATCAGGGTTTGAAAGCACCGCTTTTTTGTCTACATTACAAAACAAAGCGATTCTTTCTTTTCTCTTGTCATCAATAACGGTTTCAGCGCGACCAACAATAATGTCAGGTTCAATACCCATTGAATTAAGCATTCTAACTGATTGCTGGACAGGCTTAGATTTCATTTCACCAAGGTATGAAGGAACTGGTAAGTATGCAACGTGAATATGCAAGATATCAGCAGGATGTCTTAATTTCATTATACGAGTTGCTTCAAAGAAAATGGCATTCTGGTATTCACCAACTGTTCCACCTAACTCAATTAAAACAATATCAGCATTTTTAGCAGCCATCATAAATCTTCTGATGATTTCATCAGTAACATGCGGAATTGCTTCAACGTCTTCACCTTCATATTCAAAAGCGCGTTCTTTTCTTAAAACCTCGCCATAGATCTGACCAGTAGTAATGTAGTTTATTTTGTTCAGCGGTTTATCAATGAAACGTTCATAATGACCAAGATCTTGGTCTGTTTCCATACCATCGTCAGTAACAAAGACTTCACCGTGCTCTTGTGGTCTGATTGTTCCTGCATCTTGGTTTAAATACATATCAACTTTAACTGGAGATATGTTTAAACCTCTAGATTGCAAGATTGCACCGATTGATGCAGAGGTAATCCCTTTTCCAATCCCTGAAATGACACCTCCTGATATGAAGATGAATTTAGGATGCTTCTTTAGCTTCTTGACCTTTGCTCTAGTTGTTTTGCTTTTTGCTGTCATTTTCATTGATTAGCTTAATTTTAGATTTTGCTGTAATGCCATTGGTTAACTTAATTTCAAACTCATACTCCCCTAGCTCTTTAATCTTTGGTAAAGTGATCTGGTTTTTTTCAAGTTCAACTTTCATCTTCTCCTTTATTCTTCCCAACACATCTTTCTCATGAACTGAACCGAATATGTGTCCTTTGTCTCCAACTTTAACTGCTAGTGTGAAAGTTCTGTTTGCAAAATCATCTTTCAGTTTTTGTGCTTGCTCTGTTTCTTTTCTCTTCTTAGCATCTGCTTGAGCTTTTTCATTCTGTATCTTGCTTATGATCTGAATTGTCGCAGGGACTGCATACCCTTTAGAGATTAAGAAGTTGCGGGCATAACCGTCATTAAACTCTTTGACTTCTCCTTTTTTTCCTGTTCCTGACAGTTCTTTGATGAATACAACTTGCATGCGGGGAATGTATAAAAAATAAAGGCCTCTCCGTGGGAGAGGTTTTGGCTCTTTTCTAGTATAGGGTATCTTTTAAAAAAGCTCAAGTCCTTAAATTCTCAAGTACCTTCGTATAGCTATGGTGCTTGATATGATGCCTAGTATTAAAGCTGTAACAAGCTGAATTGCGAATATGATCCAAAGGTTAAAGCCCCATGTATCATTCGTTAGGTTTGTTCCTAGATATGTGTTTAGGCGTGGCAAAAGATAGTTAAAAATAGGGATTGTAAAGAGAATGGTTATGATGCTTGCAGCAAGAGCATACATAATGCTTTCAATTATGAAAGGCCAGCGGATATACCAGTTAGTAGCGCCAACTAATTTCATAATCTCAACTTCTTCTCTTCTGTTGAAGATTGTTAAGCGAATTGTGTTGAAGATAACTAGGATGGCGATAAAGCAAAAAACAGCTGCCATACTTATACCAAGACGTTTAACCGCAGAAAGGATTCTTGAGAGACGTTCAATTACGCTTCTATTGTCTTGAAAATTAACTTTGTCTATGAAAGCAGAATACTCAACTTTTGAAAGTTCCTCGGCAATCTTGGGATAGTCATTTAAGTTCTTTGCTTTAACTTGTAATGTTGGTGGTAAAGGATTGTCAGTTAACTGTCCTAATGAATCTTGGATCAATTGATTGTCTGAATGTTTTTCTTTGAACGAAGCAAGGGCATCAGCTGCAGAAACATATTTAACAGCTGCAATTTCAGGAAGCTTTTGTAGCTCTCCCTGTATATCTAATATCTGTCGCTCTGAAACCTGTGTTTTAAAGTAAACACTAATATCAACTCTTTCTTGAATGTTTTGAATTGCTACTCTTGTAATATTAAAAGAAACTAAGGTAAGAGTTAATATTGCAAGAGTAACAACCATTATTAAGGTAGCTGTTGCAGAAAGCCAGAAGTTTCTGTAAAAGTTAGTCATACCTGTTCTAATAACTCGGAAGAGTGTTATTGATTCCATATGTTTAAAGTTTGTAGTGTCCTTTTGCTTGTTCCATGGAGATTCTACCTTTGTCCATTGTAATGACACGCTTTTGAATTTTATTAACTAGATCTCTTGCGTGAGTTGCTAGTAAAACAGTTGTTCCGAGTTGGTTTATCTTTTGTAAGAGGTCTAATATTTCAAAGCTGTTTCCTTCGTCTAAGTTTCCTGTTGGTTCATCAGCAATCAAAAGAACTGGTTTATGTGCTAAAGCGCGAGCAATGGCAACTCTTTGTTTTTCTCCACCAGACATTTCGTCAGGAAAATTATGTGTTTTGTCCCTTAATCCAACAATGTCTAAAATCCTTGCGACATCGTGCACAATCTTTTCTCTTGGATATCCAGCAACTTCCATTGCAAAAGCAACGTTTTCAAATGCAGTTTTTTTAGGTAATAACTTCATATCCTGAAAAACAATACCAATCTTCCTTCTTAGATACGGTATATCCTCTTCTTCTAGAGAAGCAATATCAATATCATCAATGTAAAGTTTTCCTTCATCAACTTTTTCTTCACCAAAGATAAGCTTCAGGAGGGTTGATTTACCTGCTCCTGATACGCCGACTATTGAGACAAACTCTCCGTTTTTTATCTCTAAGTTAATGTTTTCTACTGCTTTTTTGTCTTTGTAAGTTTTTGTTACCTTTTCGAAACGAATCATGTTTAAATTATACCACAATATTTAATTAGACAGTAGTTTCTAAATATTTTTCAATGAAATCATCTAAATCCCCGTTTAAAACAGCGCTTGGATCTGTTGATTCATACCCAGTCCTGTGATCTTTAACTAGTTTGTAAGGATGCAAGACATAGCTTCTAATTTGATTACCCCATTCAGCGCTTTTAAACTCACCACGCATTTCTTTTTTTTGTTTCATCCTTCTTTCTTCTTCTAAAATATTTAAACGAGATTGCAAAATCTCCATTGCTTTTTCTCTGTTTTGAGATTGAGAACGTTCATTTTGAATTGAAACTTTAACTCCTGAAGGAATGTGCGTAATTCTAACAGCAGAGTATGTAGTGTTAACGCTTTGACCACCGTGTCCTGATGCAGTGGTGGTCTCAATTTTCAAATCCTTTGGATCTATAGTTATACTCTCTTGCTGTTCTAACAACGGTAAGACTTCCACTAAAGCAAAAGATGTTTCTCTGGTGTGTGCTGGGTTAAACTCAGAAAGTCTAACAACACGATGCACTCCAGCTTCGCATCTTAAAAAACCATAAGCATTATGTCCGGATATTTCTAAAAGCACGCTTTTAATTCCAGCTTCTGATCCTTTTGATAATTCTAGTGTTTCAACTTTAAAACCATGCTTTTCACAAAAACGCATGAACATTCTTAATAATATTTCCGCCCAGTCTTGTGCATCGGATCCACCTGCACCAGCATGAATGGCTAGTATAGCTCCATGATCATCATATTTCTTTGAAAAGAAAGCCTGAATCCTTGCTTTTAAAAACGTTTCTCTTGCTTGCTCTAGTTGTTTTTCTATATCTTCTTTATCCGTAGGTCCTACTGTCCCGCTTTTGAAAAGCTCAGATGAAATTACAAAAAGATCTTCAACGTCTTTTTGAAGCTTGTTCCAGAAATCAAACTCTGTTTTCAATGCATTGTATTGTTCTGATTTGGTTTTTGCTGTTTGTTGATCAGCCCAAAAACCACCAACCTGCATTTCTTCTTCTAACTTTTGAATTTTTTGTTTCTTTGCATCAAGGTCAAAGACGCTCCTTCAGGTTCTGTATTTCAGAAAGTAAACCTTGAATGCTTTTTAATAGTTCGTGCATTTATAAATTGTTTAATACTTCTTTAACGTAATGGTCTAGTCCAGCAAGAGCTTTTATCTCTTCCAGAGAAAGCCATTTAAACGAATCATGCTCTATATCTAGTACTGGTTCACCTTCAATACTAGCAGTATATGTGAGCCTGACAACATGCTTATCATTCTTTAAAATATCTTGTGCGGCTATTAATCTTGGCGTGTCTGTTAAAACTAGCTTTGTTTCTTCAAGGATCTCACGCTTTAAGTTATCAAGTAAAGAAGTTCCAGGATCTATTCTTCCACCAACAATATCCCATGGGTTATTCACCTCAGGATATGCTTCCATATTTCTGTGCAGCATTAAATACTTCCCTTCTTTATTCTGAAGCAATGCTTTAACTCCGACTTGCAATGGTTTTGTGTTTGTTTCTTCCATTATTTCCCTGCGTCAGGAATCCTGTTCCATTTATTTGTTTCCATGTGCCAAGAATCTACATCAACTTCATTTAAAGAATCCCAAAGTTTTTTTGCAGATTCAGTGTAGAGCTTTTCGTTTCTAACCAAAGCTCTATTCCCCATCCATTTGGAAGGAAGCTTAGAACCCTTTTGTTCTAGTTCTCGCATTTCTAAATCAACATCCAAGTTATCAGCATCTTTAACTATCTTTGCTTCAATGCATTGTCTTTCTTCGTATTCTTTTAGTGTGTCTGTGTTTAAATCTTCAAAGCTTGTTCCTGCAAACAAATCATTGGCAGCTGAATGTTCATCTGCTTGAACATATACTTTCTGAACATAGCTGTGATCTGAAACTCTTGTTTCTGCCATGTCATGCACTAAAGCCATCTTGATAATCTTCTCTTCATTCTTAACACCTTCCATGCGTGCTATTAACATAGCAAGCCAAACAACGCGAACTGTGTGCTCCAAATCATTAGCCACGTCCATTCCAAAATGTTGTCTCCAACCTCTTTGGATGTTTCTTAATGAACCAAGCTCGTACAAAAATTCTATGTCTCTTTTTTTTGTCATGTTATTTCTTGTTTAAAACCAATCTTCTAACTAAATTCCAAATCTTGTTATGAATCTGCTCTTCTGGAAGCATCCTACCATCTTCAACACATTCAACATATTTTGTGTTTGGAAACAGTTCCGCTATTTGTAAAAAAACCATTTCCGCTTTTTGTAAATGTTCTAGATCATTTTCCAGATGATCTCTTTTTTTACCTTTAACATATTCTCTCTGTTTCTCGCTTTTCTTGTCCACCATTTTCTGAGCAATCTTTGCTGGAACATGCAAGATTAAGTTTAGATCAGGCTTTGGTAATTGAAACAAAGTGTATTCAAGATTATCTAACCATTTAAAAAACCTTATTCTTTCAGCGTTGCTTTCTATTCTGCTTCCTTGATGCCCCGCATTTGCAGTAACATATCTGTTTGATATGACTATTTTACCATCATCAAGTTGTTCTCTGATCCAAAAACTAGCGTCATATCGATCTACAGCAAAAAGTAATGAAGTAATATATGGATTTGATTTACCATATTTCTCATTCAAATATTCTTCCAATGGTCCTGCTGATTTTTTACCATACTGAGGAAAGTCAGCAATGGCAACATCAAAACCTTCTTTTTTAAGTGTTTCAGCAAGAAGTTTTGCTTGAGTTGCTTTTCCAGAGCCATCAATGCCATCAATGACTATGAACTTACCCTTTTCTTTTTTAATCTTGGATTTAAGCCCGAATTTCATGTTCTTTTAATATCTTATCAATTTCACTAAACAACTGTTCTTTAGAACCATTGTTCAGCAGTTTATATTCGCATTTTTTGCCTAATTCTGCAATATGCACCTCTGTTTCCTTGGTCTTTTCAATTTTAACAAACTCTTCAAAGCTCATAGTGCTATCTCCTGAATACTGATTATCTTCTAACTGCCATTTGTATCTTTTCTCTATTGGAGCGTCAATGTATATTAGGATACTACCTGGATATTTTCTAATGTTTTCAAATTCGTTTTGAAAACGAATTCCTGTGATGACTTCTAGTTCCGCGCTGTCATCTTGTATCTTTTTGTTAATTGCATTAATCAAAACATCTTCGCCAAAAACCTTTCTTAATTCCACCATCTTAATTACATTCTCTCTGCTGTTTTCAACACCAAGCAAATTTAAAAACTGAACAAAAATTTCAGAATGAGCATGTCGTTTTGCTCCATATTTCTTTTCAATATATTCAGCAGCTGTATCTTTGCCTGATCTTTTTGGACCAACTAGGCCTATAATCTTCATATCTTTTCTAAGACCTCAGTTAATTGTTTTTTAAAAGTTTCAAGATCACCTGTGTTCTCAATTTTAAAATCAGCGAAATTCATTAACTTGTTTAGTTCTTTTTCTGCTGGATGATTCTCTGCTTCTTTGAAAGCTTCAAAGGATGAAGCCTCTTCGCCTTTTTTTTCTGTTCTTTCCAACACCCTTTCATACCTCAACTCCTCAGGGGCTGAAATGTATATGAGTTTAAAATCAGGAAGCTTTTTAAAGGCTTCTAGTTCTTCAACAGCTCGTATACCACCAAAAACTAATATATCTGAACTCGATCCTTTAGAAGCCTTAACAAGAGCTTTTGCTAAAACATCACCTCCATATGCTCTCCTTAAAAACTCACCAAGGTTTTGATAGTTTGTTCTTATCAAAGGAAGATTAAGCAAGTTAAGAAGCTTTTCTAAAAGCGCTGAGAATTCAAAAAACTCTGCTTTAAAGCTTCCTACAAAAAACTCTGCTGCTGTTGATTTACCAGCTAATATTTGACCTGATATTCCGATGTATTTCTTGTTAGCCATGACATTAAAAGTATATCAAAATATCCATATTAAGGCATATGATATAATTAAGGAAATTAGAGGTTTTGAAAGGACCAAAATGGACAAAAACACATACGAGATTGAGCTAAAGAGCTTGCTAGGAAACGCCTCCAACGCGGAAAAACTGGTTTCAAAGATGCAAGGCCTGGACCCTAAAATGGTTTCAAAAGGCTCTCACAAGCAACTTAACCACTACTTCAAGGATGGCAATCTACAAAGTTTGTATGAAAAACTTGGTGACAAGGTCCAACCCGAAAAAAAAGACCTCTTCAGAGAAGTTGTGGAAAAAGCAAAGACATACTCAGTTAGAACTCGTTTGGCCGATGAAAAAGTCATTCTGGTTATAAAAGCGTCGGTTGATGAAACAACAAGTTCAAATGGAACAGCTCGCTTAGAGTTTGAATCGCTGATGAATATGACATTAGAGGAACTAGATAACGAAATACTAGCGTCTGGTTTTAACTACCAAGCAAAGTGGTCAAGAGAAAGAACTGACTATACGTACAAAGACACATCAGTAAGCATCGACAAAAACGCTGGATATGGATATTTAGCTGAATTTGAAAAAATAGAGACAGAATTGGAAAATGTAGAGCCAACAAAAACATTTCTTAGAGATATGCTCAAAGAACTAGACATCCAAGAGCTACCGCAAGATCGTCTAGAAAGAATGTTTGCTTTCTACAACGACAACTGGCAGGACTATTACGGAACAGAGAAAACTTTTAATATTGAATAACAATTATCGCTGCGGCTAAACCAAAGCGGAAAGGCAATGTTATGGATATCCAACATCCAGAACAACAATACTTAGAGCTTTTAAGAGACATTCTAGCGAATGGCTCAGAAAAGAAAGACCACAATACAGGCATGGGTCTTAAGAGCGTTTTTGGAAGACAAATTCGCTTTGACCTCTCAAAAGGGTTTCCCCTCCTAACAACAAAACGCGTTTATTGGAAAGGCGTTTTACACGAACTGCTTTGGTTTCTTTCCGGAAGCTCCAACATTAAGTATTTAGTTGATAATGAAGTTCATATTTGGGATGACTATCCATACAAGTCTTACAAAAAAATCGCTGATAAAGGAGAAGTCCCCTCTTTAACTCAACAAGAATTCATTCAAAAAATCAAAGAAGATTCTTCGTTTGCAGAAAAATGGGGAGACCTTCCAAAGATTTACGGTGAACTCTGGAGAAGATGGCCAGCTAAAAACGGCAGAACAGTAGATCAGATCTCTTGGATCATCGGGGAATTAAAAGCATACCCTCACAGAAAACATCATGTTTTCTCAGTTTGGAACCCTGAATACCTCTACTCCATGGCACTCCCAGGAGAAGCATTAAGCTTTCCTCTTTGCCATATTCTGGTTCACTTCAATGTTAATGACAACAAACTTTCATGTCAGTTGTATCAAAGAAGCGCTGACATGTTCTTGGGTGTCCCGTTTAACATCGGAAGCTATGCTTTGTTGACGCAAATAATCGCGCATGTTTGCGGTTATGAGGTTGGTGAATTTGTTCACACATTTGGTGATGCACATATCTATGCAAACCACTTTGAACAAGTGAATGAACAACTAACCAGAGAACCAAAACAATTCCCTACTCTAACCATTGATCCAAGCATCAGAGATATTGATAGCATAAAGCCAGAACATTTTAAGCTTGGGGGTTATGATCCTCACCCAACTCTAAAAGCTGATTTAACAGTTGCGGGCGGTTTCAACGAAGATGATAGAATTGATTTTACTAAGAAAAACTAAATGATCAGCTTAATCGCAGCCATTTCAGAAAACAGAGTCATAGGAAAAGACAATGACCTCATATGGAAAATCTCTAAGGACCAAAAACGCTTTAGAGAAATAACTAAAGGGCATCCTGTGATCATGGGAAGAAATACGTATAAATCAATTGGTAAAGCATTACCAAATCGTTTTAACATTGTCATTAGCAGAAACCAAGAATACACCCTACCAGATGCAGCAATAGCACACACCTTAGAAGATGCCTTAAGGATTGCCAAAGACTCTGGTGTTGGCTCAGAAGAGATATTCATCATTGGCGGCGCGCAAGTTTACACAGAAGGGCTATCCTTTGCTGACAAACTGTATTTAACAATAGTGCACAAGCAAGCAGAGGGTGACACCTTTTTCCCTGCCTATGAGCATCTTTTCAAAACTGTCTTACACGAAGAAACAGACGAAGAAAACGAAATCAAGTTCACATTCAAAGATTTAGTGAAGTAAAATCAAAACGGCTAGCTAGGGCTAGCCGTTTTGATTGATAATGTAAGCTTAGTTAAACCCTACAATTCAGCGGTTGTCTTAAGTCTCCCAACAAAACTATCATACATTTGAGTATGATAACCGTAAAATTTAAGCTCATTTGCTGCTTGCTTATCTCCTTCCAACTCTCGTTCTTCTAGCTCTTTAAGTTTCGCGAGCATTATTTGAGCAGCTTCTTTTCTAATCGTATTCGGTAGATTAGAGTTATCAACTAATCGCTTTAAAACGATTACGTCAAAATCAGATCTTGTTTTTAATATTTGCCAAGCCTCTTCGGCAATTGCAGTTTTTGTATTTGCAGTAATAACTTGTTCTAATGTGCCACTGCCTATGCTTTCACTGTACTTTTGCTTAATTATTTCCCAAAGTTTTGTAACATTTTCGGGAGAAACATTTTTCATTCCATAGGCAAGAGCATCGGGATTAGCCTGGATTTGCTCTAAAGATATAAAGATTTGTTCTTCTATCTTATCTTTAAGATGCGCTATTCTTTCTTTTTGGGAATCAGATAGTTTAGAAGTATCAACCTTCCTGATATACCCAAGTGTTGCAAAAAGGTCATACCATGGTTCATGAACCATGTCTTGATCAAGATCATCTGGGTTTGATAAAAACGCAGACCCAAAATTTAATCCAAAACCTTCTCCTATACCATGACGAATCTGTGATGCTGTTCGGTTGCCCCATAAAACAGTTAAATCAGGATCAAATTGCTTATACTTTTGTGTAATTTCTACGTTAGGGTTGTAACTGTGCTGATCTGAAATAGATAATTGTGTTTGTTCTACTCCTTCTTTATCCCCATACAATTTTATATCTACCCCACTTAAACTATTAGGTTTTGGTGTGAAATCTATAAACTGCCCATAGAGCATTCGAAACTTTTCAAATGCTTTTTTGTTCTCTGGTTTCTCTATTTGAGTTTCTGGACCATCAACCATCCCCATTTCAATCGGCGCTCTATTTTCTTCACCGGACATATGTTTGAATATTAATAAAAAATTGCTGACAGTAATATAGTATCATGAATAAATTAAAACTACTAAACAGAACTAGTAGTTTTAATCCCTGTTATACTCGTTTTTTCTTTAGGACTTTCTTTACTTTAACAGGTTTCTTGACAACCACTCGTATCTCATCATGAAGCTTAGACGCAAGCGGACTTTTTTGTCCCGCGTACTTGTTATTCTTCTTGTTTACATACGGAACATCAACTTTGCTTGTAAGCTCTTCAAACGTAAAAGCACAGATTCTCATTCCTGGGTACAATGCAATTGGCATTGTTCCAAGGTTACCAAGTTCCATTGTTGGCTTTCCGTTCCATCCAGCGTCAAAAATTGAGGCTGTACCGTGAACAATGATACCAAGGCGACCAAGAGAGCTTCTGCCCTCAATACGACCTAATAGGTCATGAGGGAGCTCTAGGTTCTCAACTGTTGTTACTAAAGCAAAATCTCCAGGCTGCATTATGAATGCTTCTCCTTTCTTAACAACAATCTCTTCCATTATTTCCTTAATGTCTACAGGACCTTTTAGATCAATGTATGGAAAGCTTGTTTTCTTGAAGACTCTGAACCTGTTTCCTAAGTGTAAATCAATTGAACATGAGCCGAGCTGAACTTCAAAGTCTGGTGCTGGCGTTATCTTTATTCTTCCAGAGTTAATCGCTTTTTTAATATCTCTGTCAGAGAGAATCATATGTTTATATCTTTACTTTAATACCAGGTCCCATTGATGCGTTAACAACAATGTTTGTAATGAATACTTTCTTAACAGTGCTTGGCTTAGAAGCATTCAACGCGTCAATGAAAGTTTTTAAGTTAGTAACTAACTTCTCTGAATCAAAATCAGTCTTTCCAATTATCTGGTGAACATTTCCTGAATCATCATTTTTGAAGTCAATCTTTCCCGCATTGATTTCTTTAATGATCCCTGCGATGTTTTCTGTAACTGTTCCTGTCTTTGGATTAGGCATTAAACCACGTTGACCCAAGATCTTTGCAATAGGGGCCATTAATTTCATCATAGCGGGCTCTGCAACTGCCATATCAAAGTCTGTTTTTTCTGTTTCCTTGATTTTCTTGATTAAATCAGCACCACCAACCAAGATTGCGCCTGCTTCTTTTGCTTCTTTTTCTTTAATCTCAGTTACAAAAGCAACAACGCGTTTTGTCTTACCAGTACCAAAAGGAAGAGAAATTGAACCTCTTACACCTTGGTCTGTTTTCTTAGGATCAATACCCAATCTTACGTGTACTTCAACAGTGCCTTTAAACTTTGTGTTTGCTGTTTGCTTTACTAGTTCGATAGCTTCAGTAGCAGAATACACTTTTGTGCGGTCTACCTTTAATATATTCGCCTTTTGGCGTTTAGAAATATTTGCCATACTCGTCCTTTCGACTTAGTGGTTTACGCGAAATGTTTCGCTCCCACGAATTAATTAATATATGTTTAAGCTTCTTTTCTAGCTAGTTTCCAGTGATAATAGAAGACTGGCACGCCAACTATGATCATTGCAAGAGATTGAGCTATGTCTCTCTTTCTCTGTTGTTGCTGATTCTTCTTTTCAGCTTCCTGTTGCTTTGCCTGATAGTTAGAATCACACTCGGTTGGTTTTACCGCAGCGCCTCTTTCAGCAGGTATTGCTTCACAATTTACAGACATCATTGGGTATGCATAGTATTCTTCAGCATTTAAAAGAATCTTCAAACCCATGTTCAGCAAGGTTATTGCCCCAACCATTATTATGATTAAGGAAACCAAAGACACAACGTAGAGATATGCTTTCTTTATCCAAGTCATATATTTTTGTTTAATTGTTTAATTAAAACTTTAATCTACAACTTCAACACCCATAGAACGGGCTGTGCCTGCAACAATCTTTTCTGCTGCCTCTAAATCATTTGCATTTAGATCAGGCATTTTCTTTTCCGCTATTTCACGAATCTTAGCTCTTGTGATCTTACCAACCTTGTTTTTCAAAGGATTCGCAGAACCTTTCTCTAATCCTATTGCTTTCCTAATTAAAACAGAAGCAGGAGGAGTTTTTAAAATGAAAGTAAAAGAACGATCTTCATAAATGGTAACTTCAGCTGGAATGATTAAATCTCCCATTGGAGCTGTTTTCTCATTAAACTGCTTGGTAAACTCACCGATATTAATACCGTGGGGACCAAGCGCAGTACCAACTGGTGGTGCTGGGGTTGCTTTTCCAGCTACAAGTTGGAGTTTTACCATTGTCTTTATCTTCTTTGCCATTCTTCTTTGTGGTAACAGTTTTTTAAGCTGCGAGACGGTTATTTCGCCAACCACCCTTTCTTTGCCAGTAAACTGGCTTAATTAGTATATTATATCTTCTTTACCTGAAGGAAATCCAGTTCAACAGGAGTTTCTCTACCAAAAATTGAAACCAAGACTTTGACCTTGCCTTTAGCTTCATCTACTTCAGCAACCTTGCCTTCGTAGTCCTTGAATGGACCATCCATCATTCTAACTAAATCACCAACAACAAAATCAACCTTAAACTTTGGTTCTTCAACACCCATGCGTTTCTGTAAGGACTTAATCTCATCATCTGAGATTGGTGTTGGAATTGTTCCGCTTCCCACGAATCCTGTTACGTTAGGTGTATTTCTAACAACATACCAAGAATCATCTGTAACAATCATTTCAACAAGAACATAACCTGGGAAAATCTTTTCCTCAACAGTTGTTCTTCTTCCATCTTTAATCTTGATCTTCTTTTCTTTTGGAACTATTACGTCAAAGATCTTGTCTTCCATTCCCATTGATTCAATACGTTGTTTCAAATTGAAAGCAACGCTATCTTCATAACCGGAATATGTATGTAAAACGTACCAATGTTTTTCGCCTGTAACTTGTTGTCGTGACATATCTCTAAAACAAAACTATTAATGCTAGAACTATTATTAAAATTTCAATGAAACCACTCAAACCCATATACCCATTTAACACGACCCAAAACCAATATTTCCAGAAGCTTTCACTTTGTCTGTATTTAAACTCATACTTTCTCTTGTAGAAAGGTTTGGAAAAAGGAAAAAATCTCTTAGTTGCTGGCCAAAGCCACATAATCCCCCGCTCAGAATCAAGAATTAGGTGAGACCATGCGCTTAACCAAACAACTAAACCAAAAACTTTTCCAAAATCAGTGCTTGCAGCAAAGAAGATTATCAATCCAGTAACCAACCAAAAAATTGGCGTGTGGGTAAACAACTTTCTATGATTTACTGCCTCGCTATCTATCCTTAACCTCTTTGTCTTTGCAAAAGCAAAGAAAAAATCTAGATCAGGAAGAAAACCAATAATTGCGCCGATCAGTGAAAGTTCATTTACCTGGGTTGCAGTTAAATTGTAATGTAAGGAGCTGGTCAGGATTTTTGCAGTTAAATACCCTGCTGCAATGTGCCCTGGAGGTAACATACAGACTATCTTTCAATGAGCTTTTCCAAGCCCTTTATCAAACCATAGTCAGCTGCAGCCAAAACCACTGAGACTAAAACTGAGAATAGAATGACAACGCCTGTATATCTAAGGGTTTGCTGTTTGGTTGGCCAAACAACTTTGCTTAGCTCGCTTTTAACCTCTGAGAAAAATTGTATTACTTTTATCATATTTTTTGAGCTTTTTTAAAAGGCCTTCGGGCCTTTTGATATTTCGATTATATCATAAAGGCCTTGAATTATGCAAATCAAGGCCAGAACACTAAATATCTAGGTTTTTAACACTCTTTGCATGGGTCTGAATGAAGCGCTTTCTTGGAGCAACCTCATCCCCCATTAAAGTCTCAAAGATATCAGAAGCTTTTTCTGCATCCTCAATATACACCTGAAGCATGACTCTGTTTTGAGGATCCATGGTTGTTTCCCACAGTTGTACAGGATTCATTTCTCCCAAACCTTTGTAACGTTGAATGTAATACCCTTTTGCTTTGGTTGCGCTGTCCTCTCCTTCTTCAGAAACTTCTCCTTCCATAACTTCTTCCTCTACTTTTGCTTTCTTTGAAACTTTAGATGTTTTCTTTGCTTCTTTTTCAGCAAGCAGATCTTTAAGAATCTCATCTCTTTCACCCTCTGAAAAAGCATACTGATGTTCCTTACCTACCTGAACTCTAAACAAAGGAGGTTGAGCAATGTAAAGATATCCCTTTCTAATCACATCTGGGAAGTATCTGTAAAACAAAGTTAACAAAAGAGTTCTGATGTGAGCACCGTCAACATCAGCATCTGTCATGATGATAATTCTGTGGTATCTAAGTTTTTCTACATCAAACTGATCACCAACACCAGCACCCATTGCAATTACAAGGTTTTTAATCTGCTCAGAACCAAGCATACGATCAAGTCTTGCTCTTTCTACATTCAAAATCTTTCCACGTAAAGGTAAGATTGCCTGGAATCTTCTGTCTCTTCCTTGTTTAGCTGAGCCGCCTGCTGAATCTCCCTCAACAATATATATTTCAGATCTTGCAGGATCAGATTCAGAACAATCAGCAAGTTTTCCTGGCAAAGCAAGTCCTTCTAAAACACCCTTTCTCAAAACAGAATCTCTCGCAGCTCTTGCTGCAAGTCTTGCTTTGGCAGCTAAGATTACTTTTTCAATGATCTTAGTTGCATCCCCAGGGTGTTCTTCAAAGTGTTCTTCTAAAGCAGCGCCAAGCACTGTTTCAACGGCAGTTCTAACCTCTGGGTTTCCTAGTTTTGCTTTAGTTTGACCTTCAAATTGTGGATTAGGGAGTTTAACAGAAATGATTGCGCTTAAACCCTCACGCATGTCTTCACCAGTTAGCTTCTCTGACTCTTTAACATATGAGTTCTTAACCGCGTAGTTATTTATGCTTCTTGTAATAGCTGTCCTGAAACCAGTTACATGCATACCACCTTCTGGGTTGTACTCATTGTTTGCATATGCTAAAACAACCTCATCAAATTCATCAGTGTATTGAATTGCGATCTCAACCAAAATGTCATCAACGGTTTTGTTGATGTATATTGGTTCATGCTTAACTTTACGCTTTCTGTTAATTTGCTTGATGTATGAGATGACTCCGCCTTCAAAATAGTATTGATATGTTAAACCAACACGTTCATCCGTAATTCTAAAATGCAAACCCTTAGTTAAGTACGCTTGAGAACGTAAGTGATCAAGGATTGTTTTGAAATTAAACTCAACTGTTGTAAATATTGAAACATCAGGATAAAAAGTAATTTTGGTCCCGTTTTGGAATTCGTCCTTTGCAGGTATTTTTCCTACTTCTTTAACTTTGCCTTGAGAAACTCCTTTTTTGTAAGCTTGAACAAATATCTTGCCGTCTCTTTTAACTTCAGCAATTAAATCTGTAGAAAGCGCATTAACAACAGCAGCACCTACTCCGTGTAAACCACCGGAAACTTTGTATCCAGAAGCATCGCCACCAAATTTTCCACCCGCATGTAAAACAGTAAGCACTGTTTCTAGTGCTGACTTTTTTGTTGTTTTATGAACATCAATTGGAATACCACGGCCATTGTCTGTAACAGAACAACCACCATCTTTTTGTAAGACAACGTCAATAAGGTCGGCATGGTTAGCCATTGCTTCGTCTACTGAGTTGTCTACTATCTCCCAAACTAAGTGGTGCAGTCCTGCTTCACCGGTTGACCCAATGTACATTCCAGGTCTCTTTCTAACCGGATCTAGTCCTTCTAAAACAGTGATGTTTTCTGCACTATAATTATCACCCTTTTTCTTAGGGTCTTTTAGGTCTTTTTTAGCCATAAATTACTACCGTATTTCAGCTCCTAATTTAGTCTTTAACTCTACCTTTATTTTATCATAAATCGGCATAATTTCCGAGTCCTTTAAAGTCCTGTCTTTTGCCTGAAAAACAAGGTGAAAAGCAAGGTTTTTAACCCCCTTTAAACCCAGCTCTTTATGGAACCTAGGTAATGATCCTTTGGCATACAAATATTCAGCCTCAAAAACCTCAACTGACTTTAACAAATCACTACCATTTTTCCACACCAAGCTTTCAATCTCTAACCACTTAACACCATCTTTAACAACTAAAGAAATATCTAACACCTTGGAAGGTAACTTGCTGTAAGGAACCATTTTCTTTTGAGTCTTAGAAGCAAGCAAAGGGCGCAAATCCAAAGTTACATAGACTAAATCACCCGTAGCATCAAAGTTATTCATCGCCAATCTATTCACCAACCCAAAGTTACCAAGTTCTTTACCTAACAAACTAATTAAAGAGTGTTCTGTATTTTCTTGTTTGTATTCAACTTTGTGATTTGTATATTCAGAAACCAATGCTTCCAAAACACCTTTTGCTTCAGAAAGCAATCCCTGAGCAGTTTTTTCTTTGTTAAAGATTACAAAGGTAACTAAATCTCTTTCGTCCCCAAAAGCATAGTATGCTTTACCAATTTCAAAGAGCTTGAAAGCATCAAAGTTTTTGCTATTCAACGAAACATTCTTTAACAAATGAATTAAAAGATTTCGTTTTAGGTAGCCTTGATCTCCGCTTAGTGGATTTTTAATCTTTAAATGGTCTGTAACCTTAGACTTACCAAAGCCTGAGATGTCTTTTTCTGAAATGAAAGAATAGTTCTGGACTTCAATAAAACCAAGATCAGACATTTTTTCTTTGAAATCATTAAAAGATTTATCAGCATCAACCTGACTTGTTAATTTCTGAACACTTAGTGGTTTCTTTGAAAGTTCATTTAAACCAACTGTCTTTAATATTTCATCAGCTATATCCGCATAGTTAACCATGTCCTGTCTGTACCAAGGAATTTCTTTGTCTAAGTTTAATCTTGTTAAAACCTTTTGTATTTCTCCATCAGTAAATTCAGAGCCCAACAAGCCGTTAATTTGTTCGATTTCAAACTTAATCTTTCTATTCTCTCTTTCAACGTCCCCCACTTCAGCATATGACAAAATTTCTGCTTGAGCATGTTCTTTTAACAAATCAATTGCTCTAGCAACTGCAATTTTAGCTTGATATGGATGTAATCCCTTTTCCCAGAATCCAGAGCTGTCACTTCTCAAACCAAGCTTCTTAGAAGTCTTTCGAATCTGACTTGGCTCAAAGTTTGCAGCTTCTAGTATAATCTCGGTTGTATTTTCATTAACCTCTGAATCAAAACCTCCCATAACCCCCGCTATTGCCAATGCTTTTTCCTTGTCAGCAATTACTAACATTGAATCATCTAAAGCGTGCTCTCTATGGTCAATGGTTGTTAAAACTTCACCATTTTTTGCATTTCTAACAAGAATACCACCTGAAACCCTGTTTGCATCAAAAGCATGCATTGGCTCACCCATTTCATACATAACATAGTTTGTAATATCAACCACATTGTTTATGGACCTTAATCCCAAACCTTGAAGTCTTTTCTTTAATGCAATGGGGGAAGCCCCAACTTTAACTTTTAACTTTGCTCCAATATATACAGGGCAAGCTTTTTTCTCTTTGATGCTTACATCTAATTTTGGAACACCTTTGTGATCAAAAGACAATTCTTGAATCTCTTTAATCCAATTCTTTGTCTTTATGCCCAATATCCCTGAAATTTCTCTAGCAATCCCTAAATGAGAATACAAATCAGGTCTGTTTGCTGGTAAAGAAACATCAAACACAGCACCAGCTTCTTTTGCTTGTGCTTTCAAATGCTTAGCTAAATCCTCTCCCAACCTTATTCCTTTTTCTAGTATTAAAATCTCTGGTTTTTCTTCAGGCTTTTCACTTAAACCAAGCTCAAAAGAAGAACAAATCATTCCCTGTGATTCAACACCGCGAATTACTGCTTTTTCAAGAGTAAAGGACTCATGTTCTCCTGAATGAATGTTTTGAGGAATAACTGCGCCAGGAAGAGCAAGAGCAATTAAATCCCCCACCTCAAAGTTATTTGCTCCACAAACAATAGGTTCAATGACTTTGTTTCCAACATCTAGCTTAACAACTCTTAAACGATCTGCATTTGGATGCTTTTCATAATGTAATACCTTAGCAACAATTACATTTGAAAAAGCGTAATTCTGTTCTCCTCCCAAAACCTTTTCAACTTCAAAACAATGCTCACAGATTTGCTGAGCCAGTTGCTGTGGATTCTGCTTTTGTATTTCTAGGAAATCTTCTAGCCAGTTTAAGGAAATCTTCATAATTATTCTTTAGTAATATTCACACGAAGTTGCAGTACAAACATAACCCTTTTTACCAGTTGGTGGATTTTCTAAAGTTGTCTGGAGAGCAAAATCAGTTGAATCAGTTGAGATTGAATACTCGTAGTCTTTTTTTGTTAATGGATCTGTTGGGATTACAGTGATGTAATCAGGAGCTATTGCTTTTTTCCAGTTTGCTTGAGATGGGAACAGATGCACATCAGGAGAAGAAGGGCTTGTATTTTCATTAGCATATAACTCTAAAGCACCTGCGATTGAATCTAGGTCTGCTTTTCTTTGAGTGTCTCTTTGAATAATCATTTCAGCGTTGCTAGCAACCTGTGCCTCTTTTTCACTTATAGTAATTAATTGATTCTGTGTTTCTGAAAAATATGTAAGCTTAAAATCAACCCCTTTATTAACAGAGGCGTATCCATAGACATATGGAGCTACATTTGTTGGATCTGTTGTGTTTATAGCTTTGCCAGTTAACAAAGGTTTGATGCTTTTTAACATGTCTCCAAAAACATTTGTATCAGGATACTTTGAATTTGCCTGCTTGTATTTTAATAGCGCGAAAGAAAGTTGTTTAATGGTGTCTGATCTCTGGGTATCACGATCAAGCGCTCCTGGTTTAAGACTGGGATTTTGGCTTGAAGAGCCAGGGGTCTGAGCGTAGTTTGTATAAAAGTCGACAACTGTTTGACCAACTGTTGCGATTGTTGGACTATGCAAACCATAAGTTACAATATTTTTTGCGATTGTTGTTAACTCTAAATCATTAAACGCTCTTTTTTGTTTTGCATTCCAATGGGCTCTAACTTCAGCAGCATCTAGATATTTTGGATCACCTGATGTATTACCGTTTACTGGATCTAACGCAAACAAATGCACTTCATCACCATCAGCTATTCCATCAGCATCGCTGTCCCCGTTATTTGGGTCTGTTTGAAAAGTATACTCATCAAGGTTAATTAAACCATCATGATCAGGGTCTGCAACATCTCCGCAATTGTCTAGGTTAGCACAAACTGAGGCACCAAAATATTTCAATCTCCAACCATCAGGAATTTGAGTTGAAACAACTTCTTTTGGTGTTTGAACAACTGGTGTCTGAACTTGTGTGGTATTTGTTGTGTCCTTTGATTTAAAAACAAGGAACAAAACAAGCGCGATGATTAACAACAAAGCAGCGCCTGATGCGTACATCAAAGGTTTAGTCATATGAAAACTTCTCTTCTCTGGAATATCAGAAAGCAATGTTGGATTTGGTGCTTGTGCTGACATTGGTTTTATCTCAGAAGAAAAAGGCACTGGTCCTGGTACTGGCGATTTTGGAGGTTCAGGCATAACAGTCTTTGGTGCTGGCATTGGTTGCATTGAAGCTGGAACTTCTTTTGCCAATGGAGTTGGTACAGACATTGGCTGAGAGCCAGGTCTTGGCATTGTTCTGTAAATCAAATCATCCAGGTTTTGTCCTGGTTGTGGAGTTTGTGGTGTTGTTGGTTGTTGTATTGGATCCATATTTTTGTTTTTTAATTTAAAATTGTTTTAAAAATCTCAAGTCATTTTCAGCAAACAAACGAATATCTGAAATACCATATTTCATCATTGCAAGACGACTTAATCCAAAACCAAAAGCAAAGCCTTGGTACTCGCCTTGCTTGTATCCTGCATATTCAAAGACTTTCTGGTGAATCATTCCACAACCAAGTATTTCAACCCAACCAGTTTGTTTGCAAACAGAACAACCTTTTCCTTTACAGATTAAACAAGATATTGCCATCTCAGCTCCTGGCTCAACGAAAGGAAAATATGAAGGGAGAAGCTTGGTATTAACATCTTGTCCAAAAATTTCTTTCATAACATAATCAAGAGTCCATGCCATATTTGCATATGTAATGTCTTTTCCAACAACAAAACCTTCCATGTACTGATATGTGTGCTCATGTGATGCATCAAGCGCCTCGTTTCTAAAGACTCTGCCTGGTAAAACAACAGCATATGGTGGTTTATGTTCTTTCATGTAACGAACCTGCATGTTTGAGATATGGGTTCTTAACAAGACGTGTTTTCCTGGCTGATTTTTAGGTAAGGCTAGATCGAGATAGAAGGTATCTTGCATGTCTCTTGCAGGATGAAACTCAGGAATATTTAAAGCTTCAAAGTTGTAGAAATCAGAGTCAATTTCCGGTCCTAACTCTATATCAAAACCAAGACCCCAGAAAACCTTCTCAATTTCTTTTTGAATTAAAGTAATTGGATGTAAGTTCCCGCTTAAAACCTTTTCTCCTTGAACTGAAAAATCAACAGAAGTGTTTTGAGAAACACCAAACTCTGTTTCTTTTTCAAGAACAGATGCTTCTGCAAACTTTTTAAGTTCATTTAAAGGTGCTCCAAACTCTTTTTTCTTTTCTAGATCCCAATTCTTTAAATCATCAAAAAGCTTGGTAATCATCCCTTCTTTTCTACCAAGGTATTTAATCTTAACTTTCAAAAGAGATTCAGCATCTGAAACAGTGCTTAAATCTTTTGATATTTCTTTTTTTATGTTTTCAAATTGCTGTAACATTTGTTTCTAATTAGAAAGGAAGAATCCTTCAATAAAGACGAGGGTGATGATTAAAACTAAGCCTAGCCACCAAAACAATAACTGATGAGAAGAAAGAACAAGGAATACGATAATCAAAAGGGTTAACAGGAAAGCTTGCCTTAAAGAAACATTCATTATCTCCGTATACAAGCGTTCTGGCTTTCTTCCTCTGTATGAATACAAAGCAAATGTGAAAAAACTTATTAAGAAAGCTGAAAAAGAAACATAGAACAGGAAAAGCAGTGCCTTGTTAATAGTATTAGGATCTGTAAGAAATACTATGCACAAAGTGCCAATTAAAAAAATGGCGCTTAAAATTAACAAGGATTGCGATTGTTTTTTTGTATTTTCGAACATTTAACCTTCCCAAATTATACCATAATTCCTCTGTTATTCTAAATCCGCAAAGTCACACCTGTGTTCCCTAACCTTTTCATGAAGCTGCTTGAATGAATCCATCTTTATGGCATTATGTATTTCCTCGATTGTTCCTAGGAGATATTCTTTCATGTGTTCTAGTTCTTCCTTGGAAGCAATGATGTCTTCTGAAAGCTCATTGTCCTTTAAAAACCAATAGTTTAGCTTTGAAACCTCATGTTTAAAGTATTCTTCAGCAGCCCACTGATATATGTAGAGCTGGTATCTGTTTTCTTTGTCATCTTTAAACTTTTCTCCTGTTTTGTAATCAATGATCTGAAGTTTACCATCCAGCAACAAGTCAGCGCGGTCTATTTTTCCTGTAAACGTATATTCACCAAGCTTTAAAACAAACCTCTCTTCAATGTATTTAGGAACAAACTTTAGTTTTTCAAAAGAATCGTAAAAACTACGAAGCATTTTACGTCCTCGTTCTCTGTATTCTTCTTTGTCTTTTTTGGTTGGATACCATTCATCAATCCAGTATGACTCATACATTTTCTGCAAAGCTTCAAATGCAGGAAGTTTGCTCTTTTCTTTTTCAGCTCCAAACAAATCAAGCTGTTTTTCTTCAAGATTTGTTTTGTACTGCTTCAAAAATCTTTCAAAGGTTGTATGAATGGTGTTACCAAATGAAAGATGTTTGCTTCCTTTGGTTGGTAAATGCAACAAATATTTGTACTTGTAACCCAAAGGGCACTTCTTGAACTCATTTATTGCTGTGTAGTTAAATGAGGTCGGTAATTCAAAATTCAGCTTCTTTGGAAGTTTCTTTTCTTCAAACTTTGTTCGTTTTAATATCTCAACACTTTTTTCAGGCTTTGCAACTAAACCAATATCAATTAAAAACTGAGAGGGTTTTCTAGCTCTTTGTCCACCATAATCAGAAGCATAACTAAAGTAAAGGTTTTGTTTAGCGCGAGTCATCGCAACATAGAACAAACGACGCTCTTCCTGTAAATGTATATCCCCCTCCGGTAATATTTCCTTAACCAACTCTTTTGGAATTTCAATTGCTTCTTTTCGATCTCTGCTAGGAAAACGCTGATCAACCATGTTAACAACAAAAACGTTTTTAAATTCCAAGCCCTTTGCTGAGTGTATGGTCATGATCTTAATGCTTTCAGGGCCTTGGTTTGGATCAAAATCAAGCTTTCCTTCGTCTCCAGCCTCTTGTTCAAACTCAATGAAAGCAAGGAAATTCCTCACTGTTTTGTCAGTGTTTTCAACTTCAAATGTTTCTATTTTCTTGTAGAATTGGTTTATGAAGTCAGCTTCTCCTGGCTCTCCCTCCCCCTTTTCAATACGTTCATCTAATTTTAAGCCATAGATGCCGTTTACAAAAACCTCAGCTATACTTTTAGTTTTAGTTTCCTCTGCTTGTTTTTTTAGGAAAGCAATTAACTGATTAATCTTTGTTATGCTGTCATTTTTCAATGTTGGTAAAAGTGCTACTTGCTCTAAGCTCTCATACAAAGAAAGAGTTTTCTTTTGGGCATGTTGCAATATCTCAATCATATCTCGATGATCAAATCTAAACTGCTCCATGTTCATAACTCTAAACAGAGCATTCGTGTCATGAAAATTAACAAGTAATTTTAAATATGCGATTAAATCAACAATGATTGGTTTCTTGTAGAGCCCTTTGTTCGCAACAAAAGTATACGCAAGATTAAGAGATGTGAATTTTGAAATGAATGGCTCTGCCGTGTCATTTGAACGAACTAGGATAGCAAAGTCATTCCATGTTGTTTCTTTTTGTTTTTTCAATTCTAACATCTTTTTAACAACCAGATCAACTTCATCTGAAAGAGTTTGTCCTGACAAAACAGCAATCTCTCCTTTTTCTTTTTTTGCAGATACAAGTTTTTTATTGATCTTTAACTTTGGCTCTAGTCTTTCAGGATTATTTAGCTGGATGAAGTTGTATGCGGTATCTAATATTCCTTGAGTTGATCTGTAATTTTCTGTTAAGGTAATTTCTTGAGCTTTAGGAAAATCTTTTTTAAAGCGCATAATATTAGAAACAGATGCGCCTCTAAACTTGTAAATACTTTGATCATCATCGCCAACAACAGTTAAGTTGTTCTTTGGTTCAGCCAGCAGCTTTATTAACTCATACTGTGCGTAGTTAGTGTCCTGAAACTCATCAACCAAAATATATTTAAATTTGCTTCTGTAAAAGTTTAAGATCTTTGGACGAGTTCTAAAAAGCTTTAAAGCATAGTTAATTAAATCACCAAAGTCTAAAGAATCATTTGAAAGCAACAATCTTTGATATATGTGGTAGGCCTTTGCAACCTCGTTTAAACGAACTATTTCTTCTTCTGAATCATATTCTGGATTGCTTTTGTCTAATTTAGTGTTTTTAGCAAACTCTAAATACTCTTCAGGAGAGATTTCCTCATCCTTAAGCTTGCTGAAGTGCTTTAACAGGGCTTTGATGAACTTAGTTGGGTTTCCCAAGGTTCTGTAGTATTCAAGCTCAAATTGGTCCAAATTTTGACGCACAAGCAACCACTGACCAACCTCTTCAAGCATTTTAAAGTCATTTGAAATACCAATATCTAAAGCATGTTGTTGTAAGACTCTTTGGCAAAATCCATGGAAGGTATGTATCCAAAGATCGTGATATCCATACGGAAGCAATATATCAACTCTTTGTTCCATTTCAGTTGCTGCTTTTTCAGTGAACGTTAAAGCGAGAATTTCTTCTGGTTTAACACCTGATTCTATAAGCTGAGCAATTCTTCTGGTTATGACTGTTGTTTTTCCTGTTCCAGCTCCTGCGATTATTAACAAAGGACCGTCACCATAGCTAACAGCACTCTGCTGAGCAGTATTTAAATCTGAAAGGAGTTTTTCTTGTGCTTTTTTAGTTTTTACCATTCTTGTCTCCTGCAACAAAACTTACCCATTTTTTCCAAGGATCATTGCCTGTGCTTTCCTGATATCCAATCCAGAAATCCGCTGGTTCAACAATCTTTACATTCTCAACTTTCTTTAATTCAAGCAAAGCTTTGTCTTCAGTTATTAAATAGTCAGCCTTTGCTTCAAGTGCAGATTCTAATATCTTGTTGTCTTCTGGATCTGACACAATATGTACTCTTTTTTTGTTCTGAACTATATTAACCTGTCTCAAGAATCTATCTAGTTCTTTCTGGTACTCTGTATCGTGAATCAGCTTCTTTAAAATGAAACTGTTTTCTCTTAATGTCTGATTGTTTGCGTAAGCCTGGATGTGTCCTAAAATCGCTTCATTGATGATTTGTTTTTGGTATGAGTACTCATCTTTAAAAGCAGTAATTAAAACATTGGTATCTAGAACAACTCGTATCATTATTTTTTTTCTTCTGTTTTCTTGCCAGTAATATTTCTACTAAAAAACTTAAAACCACGCATTGGCATCAAGTATTTCTTCTCCAGATCAAGGTCAATGAAATTATCTGCAAGTTCTTTGATCTTGCTAGAAGTTGATTTACCAAAAGAACAAACCTCAACTAACTGTCCTGACATCTGAAGATATTCAAGCAATGGCGCGAAGTCTCCATCTCCGCTACACAGAACAACAACATCAAGCTTGTTCATGAGCTTAATGATATCCATGGTAATACCAACATCCCAATCTCCTTTTTGAGCTCCCCCGTAAAAAGTTTGTAAGTCTTTGCTTTGTATTTCAAAACCAGCTTTGCTTAAAGCATCAAAAAAAGACTGTTCTTCAGGCATATCCGCTTTAACTACGTACGCGATCGCGCGAATTAATTGCCTATCACCAACAGCCTCTTTTAATATTTCTGAAAAGTTAACCCTTGAATTATATATATTTCTTGCTGAGTAGTAAAGGTTTTGTACATCTACGAAAACTCCTACTCTCTGAAAATTGTTCCTTATGGACATAAATTTATGTATTAATCAATTAACTTAACCGGCTCTTCCGGTTCCTCTATTTTTAAACTAGCCACTTCTTCTATTTTGTTATGTATTCTTTCATAGCCGGAACCGACCAAATCCAGCGTTGATTTAGCATTAGTAACATGTTTTGTTAAAACACTTAAATTAACTGTGAATCTTTCTGAGTCTTGTTTTAATCCCTGAATGACCTGAAGGATATGTTGAGCGTGCTCACTTATACGTGCTCCTTGTAACCCAATTAAGATGACTTGGAGGAAGTAATAGAAGGTGGAGGGAGAAACAATATGAACGTGTTTTAATCGAGCATATTCATATATTTCTACATCATCAGAAATCTCGTTAAAAACACCGTCTGCGGGAACATACATTAAAGCAAAATCCAATGTTCCTTCTTCAGGCAAAATGTATTTCTTTGAAATCTCTTCCACTCTCTTTTTAACATCCCGAATGAAAATCTTTCGCATTGCATCGCGTTGTTCATCTGTTTCCGAGTTAATATATGCCCTGTAGTTTTCCATGCTAAACTTGCTATCCATTGCAAGCAAACGATCATTAACTCGAACAATGCTATCAGCTGTTTCACCAGTTCTAAATCTGAACTGAATTTCATACATATTGCGAGGCAATGACTGTCTAAGCATTTCTTCCATTATCTGTTCACCTATGGTTCCTCTTTTCTTTGATGAAAGAAGAAAGTCTTGAACATATGACAGAGATTTACCAATCTGTTGCATCTGCCCTAGTTCTTTAGAAACAGTACCAATCACTTTTGCCGCGTTGTCTAATCTCTCATTAATCTCCTTATTTGTTGTATTGATGCTTTTTTGCATCTCTTGTCTTGTTTGATCAGTACCGTCTTTTATCTGTTTCATCCATTCAATCATCAATTTCATAGACTGATCATCTTGCGGCTTTGCTTTGGAAAGGCGAGCAACAAACCAAAACAACCCGGCAAAGCCGAGGATAACGAGGGCGATTAAAACGTATATTAGATTTGAATTCATATATATGAAGTATATCAAAGCTAGGTAAATTAAAAAACTCCCGTAGGAGCTTGCCAATGCTGATATCTAACCTAATTTATATACATTATCCAATTGATAGAAGTACAATAGACACTATTGCTGCCACTATCCCAAAAACACCAATAAGACTTAATCTCTCGCTAAAAATTAAAACACCAATCAACACTGTAGTTAACAGACTTAGGACTGACCACATTACGCCTACAATGGATAGCTGATTCTTTTGCAAAATTGCCGGTAGCCATGCAAGTGTTCCTAGTGAATAAGCTAATATGATTAAAAGGACAAAACTTAGCTTCGGTGTTATAGCAAACTTTTTAGATAGAAATTCGCCAGCCGCAAAAAAAAGAGCGGAAAGTACTAACCAGTAGAAATAGTTAATTGATAATAGGAATTTCATTTATCAAAAGTAATGGCGGAGCCAAGGGGACTCGAACCCCCGACCTTCCGCGTGACAGGCGGACGCTCTAACCAACTGAGCTATGGCTCCATAACATATTTAGTTTTCTCTGGTAGCGGAGAGTGGAATTGCACCACTGACCTTGGGCTTATGAGTCCCACGCTCTAACTAACTGAGCTACTCCGCCATGTCTTTAAAAAAATCCTCAGACAGAGGAAATGATCTGTCACGATTATTTTGGTTGCGGGGGTGGGACTCGAACCCACAACCTCAAGGTTATGAGCCTTGCGAGCTGCCAATTGCTCTACCCCGCTATATATCTACTTGCGTAATTTAACATATTCTTAATCTTTTTTCAAGGGTTGTAAAAAACAACACCTCCTAATTTTGGGAGGTGTTGTCTACTCCTTGCGGAGTATCGCTTGAGAAAGAAGAAACTAGATTCTCTTCTTTGCAGTTCTCTTCTTAGCTTTGCGCTTTGGAGCTGCTTTCTTCTTTGCGACTTTTCTCTTCTTTGCCATTTGCGGCTTTCTCCTCGAGTGCACTATATTTTGGTGCTCTCGATAATTATTTTTCTACATTCCAAGTAAACCTGGAAGGTAGTGTCGAAGGGAATAAATACGTTCCGTGCTTCTGAGTTTTATGTTTGCTTTCGTTTCAATATGTTTTCTAGAATAATTTTAATGCTAAAACCGTTATTTGTCAAGCGATTTTCTAACTTTGTCAATGGATTTGATCGCAAGCTTGCGCAAATATTTTTCCGCGTCTCTTTTGTTCTTCAAAACGCCTTGCACTTGTTTTACTTTTATCTCCCGAATTACATTTCCAACGTGTGGACCTGGCTTAATTTTCAAAATCTTTTGAATCATATCTCCAGAAATTAAATCTTGCTGCCAAGCTCGTCTTGCTTTCTTCCATTTATTAAACATTCTCTTGTAAACATTAAAATCTTTTTTGATTACTCTCCCCTTTTCATCGGTTCTCACTGATGCTTTACTGTCTACTAAACGTAAACGTATCAAATCACCAAAATCTTCATTTTGTGCCCATTTTACAAGCACTTTAAATGATAATTGCTCTGAACGGGTTATGTCCATATGATGCTTAACAAGGTATCCGATCTTTCTTTTTTCTTCTTTTCTAAAAGGAAAATCCTTTGCTATTGATTCAAAAATCAAAGCACCAACGTTAGCATGACCAAAGAATGAAATATGTTGTCTTCCACCAAGTATTTTCTTTTCACCAGTTGATACTTTACCAATGTCATGGAAGAGCAAGGCATAACGCATTGTAAGATCAAAATCATCTGCGAATGTCATGCAAAACATAGTGTGCTTAAACACATTTCCTTCAGCGTGAAAGTTTTTTGACTGTTTAACACCCTTTAAGTTATCCACAGCTGGGAAGATTTCTTTTAACAAAAGAGTTTGATCTAAAAGTTCTAATCCTCTTACAAAGTTCTTGTCAGACATTATTCGATCAAGTTCTTCTTTGATTCTTTGTCCTGATGTTTTATGAATTAACTTAGAATGTTTTTTAATGACTGATAAATCTCTTTTGTTGATGTTAAACCCGAGCTTAGATGCAAAACGAACAGCACGAAGCATTCTCAAAGGATCTTCTTTGATTCTTTTCAAAGCTGAACCAACAAAATGAACCTCTTTGTTCTTTAAATCTTTCAAACCACCATGCCAATCAAGGAACTCATGTGTTGCCGGATCGTAATATATTGAGTTGATTGTAAAATCACGACGCTTTGAGTCTTCTTCTGCTGAGGGTATGAATGTAACCTTGTTTGGTCGTCTGGAATCAGAATACACACCTTCTTTTCTAAATGTTGTTATCTCAATATTCCCCTTAGAACTTGCAACACCGATTGTTCCAAACTTCTCCCCTGCGTCGTAAATCTTAAACCCTCTCCTGTTCAAAACTTTTTTTGTCTCAGAAGGTTTAGCAGAAGTCGCAATATCAACATCATAACCAGAGATTCCTAAAAGCATGTCTCTGACAAAACCACCGACAATGTATGTTTCGTGTCCTTGCTTTGAAAGCAAAGAGCAAATTTTTTCTGCTTCTTTCATATATTAACAGTATATCAAAAACCGCCACATCGGGCGGTTTTGAGTTATTGATTCAACATTCCTTCACTACTACCGTGATGACCACGATGTGTTTTCTTTGCAACCTTAAGTCTAACCAAACTTCTCTGAAGCGCTGCTTCTGTTGCAGCATATTCTTCTTTAGACAAAGTGCTTGCTTGTTGCATTGCATCTTCTGCACGCTTCTTTGCTTGTTCTGCTCTTTCTGCATTAATCTCATCAGAACGCTCAGCTGTATCTGCTAGTATGACTATATCGTTTCCTGGTCTGACTTCTATAAAGCCGCCGGAAACAGCAATGTGTTCTGTTTGATTATCATTTTTAGCTATGAGTTCTCCTGGCATTAAAGAAGCGATCAATGGAATATGGTTAGGCAACACAGTTATTTGCCCCATTTCAGTTGGACATGTTAAAGCATCCACTTCTTTAGAAAGGACGACTCTTTCCGGTGTAACTATTTGAAACTTAAGCTTCATAATTAAGCAGTAACCTGATCAATTGAACCCTTCATGTAGAAAGCCTGTTCTGGCTTGTCATCATGTTTACCCTCTAATATCTCTCTTACCCCTCTTATTGTTTCTTTCAAAGGAACATATTGTCCAGAAGTTCCTGTAAACTGTTCAGCAACGAAAAATGGCTGAGAAAGGAATCTCTGTACTTTTCTTGCTCTTGTAACAGTTAATTTCTGTTCTTCTGAAAGCTCTTCAATACCTAAAATGGAAATGATATCCTGTAAATCTTTGTATGCTTGGAGTGTCTTTTGAAGTAAGCGTGCTGTTTCGTAATGTTCTGCACCAACAATCAAAGGATCTAAAATTGTTGAAGAAGAATCCAAAGGATCAACAGCTGGATATATTCCAAGTTCTGTTAAAGCACGGCTCAAAACAACGGTTGAATCAAGGTGTCCAAATGTTGTTGCAGGAGCTGGGTCTGTTAAGTCATCTGCTGGAACATAGACTGCCTGAACTGAGGTAATAGATCCCTTGTTTGTTGAAGTGATTCTCTCCTGCAACTCACCCATTTCAGAAGCAAGCGTTGGTTGATATCCGACAGCAGAAGGAATACGGCCAAGTAAAGCTGAAACTTCTGAACCTGCTTGAGTAAAACGAAAGATGTTGTCTATGAAAAGCAAAACATCTTGATTTGCTTCGTCTCTAAAATATTCAGCCATGGTTAAACCAGACAAAGCAACACGAGCTCTAGCTCCAGGAGATTCATTCATTTGTCCAAAAACAAGAGTTGTTTTGTCTAAAACACCTGATTCTTTCATTTCATGGTACAAATCATTTCCTTCGCGGGTTCTTTCTCCAACTCCGGCAAAAACAGAAACTCCACCGTGTTCTGCAGCAATGTTTCTAATGAGTTCTTGAATGATAACTGTTTTACCAACACCAGCACCACCAAAAAGTCCGACTTTACCACCTTTTAGAATTGGAGCAATGAGGTCAATGACTTTAATACCTGTTTCAAGAATTTCATTTTTTGTTGATTGTTCTTTGAAAGTTGGAGCATGTCTATGAATTGGATCTCGCCTTTCACCAGAAATCTTTTCCTTGCCATCAATAGGGTCACCAACGACATTAAACATTCTTCCTAATGTTTCTTTGCCAACGGGAACTGAAATTGGTCTGCCTGTATCAACAACTTCCATGTTGCGCTTTAAACCATCTGTAGTATCCATCGCAATCGCACGAACAATATTTCCTGAAAGCTGTGCTTGAACTTCTAAGATCAATTTTCCATTTTCTGTCTTAATCTCTAAAGCATTAAAGATAGCAGGCAGTGTTCCTTTGAATTGAACGTCAACAACAGGACCAATTACTTGAGTAATGTGTCCAACTGTTGCTGTATGTTCTTTTGTAATAGCTTTATTCATATATTTTAATTATTGTCCTTTCGTTGTTCTTGGTTACTTTTCTCTCTATACTCTTTTTCTGGTCTAATCCTTTTTTTAAAAATTCCAGTACCTTCTTCCCAGGATATTGGTACCCAGCCCCAGCCAAAGGATTTTGCTCTAAACCAAAGTTTTTTGTTCTTTTCTTCCATATTATTCTAAAGCTATTCTTCCAGCTGTAATCTCAGACAGCTCTTTAGTAATATTTGCTTGTCTTAACTGATTGTATGCAAAGGTCAAATCATCAACCAATTCTGTTGCTGCATCAGTTGCGTTCTTCATCATAATCATACGAGCTGAGTGCTCTGAAGCATCGCTTTCAAGAATGGCTTGGTATATCTGTGATTCTAAAATTCTTGGTATTAAGTGTTCCAAGACCTTGTCAGGAGTTGGTTCAAAAGTGTATTCAAAATGTAATGGTCTGCTTTTGTCATGAATATCAGATGTTGTCATCGGAAGGTCTTTCTGGTGTGTTGTACTTGTAAAAGGCAATATCTGCTTTATGACCGGTTTCTGATTAATTGTAGAAACAAAGTGTGTGTAAACTAAAACAATCTTTTCATATTTCCCCGAAAGATATTCAGAAACAATCATTTCGCTGATTGGTTCAATCTCCTTGATGCTTACTGTCTTATCGTGTTTAGGAAAATCAGCAATGATGTTTTGCTTTGTTCTTGCTAGCACTTCTCTCCCCTTTTTACCAACAGAAACAAATTCAGCAACTAATTCATGGGCTTCTACATATTTCTTCAATACATTGTTTAAGTTTGCGTTAAAACCACCGATTAATCCTCGGTTTGATGTAATTAAAATTATCCCTATTTTCTTTGGATCAATCTTAGATTCTGGTTTTTGCAGAAGCTTGTGATATTTTGGATCTATCTTTGAAGAAAGATTAGAAATTATCTGCCATGCTAAATCAGAGTAAGATCTGCTAGCAAGAGTTGCTACTTGTGCTTTACGCATTTTAGCAGCTGAAACCATTTGCATAGCACGAGTAATCTTTTTAGTACTCTTGATCGACTTTATTCTTCTTTTAATTTCTAATGTTCCTGCCATGTTTTAAGCCTTGAAACCTTCTTTAAATTCTTTAATTCCCTTAACAATTGTTTCTTCGGTTGCTTCTGTCCAGTTTCCAGAGTTAATCTCATCTAAGACATAGCTACCTTGAGTAGCCAAGAAATTATGGAACTGCTCTTCAAACTGGTGAACTTTTTCAACAGGAACATCGGCAAGGTGTCCATTTGTTACTGCGTAGATTATGGCAACCTGGTTTGCAACAGACATTGGTCTGTATTGACCCTGTTTCAGCACCTCTGCGGTTCTAGAACCAAGATCTAACTGTTTCTTTGTGGTTTCATCAAGATCAGAACCAAATTGTGCGAAAGCAGCTAATTCTCTGTACTGAGCCATTGTTAAACGAAGTTTACCAGCAACTTTTTTCATTCCCTTGGTTTGTGCAGAAGATCCAACACGGGAAACAGAAATACCAACGTTAACAGCAGGGCGTGTTCCTTGATAGAACAAGTCTGATTCAAGGAAGATTTGTCCGTCTGTAATGGAAATTACGTTTGTAGGAATATATGCGGAAACATCTCCAGCCTGAGTTTCAATGATTGGAAGTGCTGTAATTGAACCACCGCCATACTCTTTGTTTCTTCTAGCAGCTCTTTCTAACAAACGAGAGTGTAAGTAAAAAACATCTCCAGGGTATGCTTCACGTCCTGGTGGACGTCTTAACAACAAAGAGATTTCTCTGTAAGCAACAGCGTGCTTTGAAAGATCATCGTATACAATCAAAACATCTTTGCCTTGATCCATAAAATATTCACCCATAGCAACACCAGAGTAAGGAGCAATGTATGACATTGCGGCTTGTTCTGAAGCACCGGCTGAAACAACAATTGTGTAATCCATGGCTCCTCGTTCTTGTAGTTCTGCAACAATCTTTGCAACCTTAGATTCTTTCTGACTGATAGCAACGTAGATACAAATGACATCTTGTCCTTTTTGGTTGATGATTGTATCAATTGCGATTGCGGTTTTACCAGTTTGGCGATCTCCAATGATCAATTCTCTTTGTCCTCTTCCAATTGGAATCATGGAATCAATTGCTTTAATACCAGTTTGTAATGGAACAGAGACTCCCTGTCTAGTAATAACACCAGGAGCAACTTTTTCAACGTTGTAATATGTATCAGCTTTGATGCTTGGTTTACCGTCTTTTGCCTCCCCTAGTGCGGAAACAACGCGTCCAATTAAATCAGCGCTTACTGGAACAGAAAGAATTTTACCAGTAGCTCTAACTGTTTGCCCTTGTTTAACCTTAGTTGCATCCCCGAAAATGATCGCACCAATTGAGTTATTTTCTAGGTTTAAAACAACGCCTGATATTCCGCCTTCAAACTCAAGCATTTCAGATGCTGCGACCTGTGAAAGTCCTGATACACGTGCAATACCATCGGCAATTTCTAAAACAATGCCAACTTTTTCAACCTTGACCTCTGGACCAAAGTTAGAAATTTTTTCTTTAAGTTGTTGTATTACTTTATCGTTCATATTGTTATTTGCTAATTGCCTTTCTCAATTGTTTTAAGCTGTTCTTTATGGATCCGTCTATCAAAGTGTCATCTACTCTTACTACCACTCCGCCGATTATGTCTGCATCAATCTTTTCTTTAACTTCAACTTTGTCTCCTACGATCTTGTTTAAGTGTTCTAAAATCTCTTTTGATCTGTGCGGCTGCGCTGTGGTTATCTCCACCTGCTTTATACCCCTTCCTTCTGCTTCAATCCTTTTGTATTGTTCCTCAATTTGATCGTAGAGTTTTAAATCACCGTTTTGAGAAAGTATTGTAACCAGGTTATCAAGTATTTTTTCATGGTCCTCAGGCTTACTTTCGTTTAACGCGTCATAGAGAGCCTGAGCGTATTGTTCTGCTTTCATGCTATCTCAGTCCTTTCAGACTCTCCTTTATTAATTCAACGTCTCTTTTAGGATCAAGCTTTTCTCTTAAAATCTTTTCAGTAGCTGCAACAATTAAAGTTGCTGCTTCTTCTCTAACTTCAACTAGAAGTTTTTCCTTTTCGCTAGCAAGCTCTTTTTTAGATTGTTCCAAAACCTTCTCAGCGCCTTTCTTTGCTTCTGAAATGATTTGTTCTTTGTTCAACTCTGCTGCTTTTTGGGCCTTTAATACAATTTCATTTGCTTCCCCCCTTATTTTTTCCATTTCAGCTTTGCGGTATTGTTCAACCTGTTTTAAGCGTTCCTGTATTTCCTGTGATTCTTTAATACTCTTCTCAATCTTTGCTGTTCTTTGTTCTAGCTTTGTTCCCAATGGTTTAAAAACCCAGCGCCATAAAACTAACAAAACTATTGCAAAGTTAAATAACTGGGCAATGAAAAGTTTCCAATCAAGACCAAACAAAGCAGTAACACTGCTGTTTGCTGCTTCCGCAGCTTGTGCTTCCGCAGCATGAGCTACAGGAATTAAAATTTGTAATATTTCGTTCATCATATTGTTATTAATGTATCCAAACCCCGGGCAACAATAATGCGCCCAGAGTCTGTTCGCATTACAAAATGAATGTAATGACCAAAGCGTAAATTGCGATAGCTTCTGCGAAAGCCATGCCCAACAACATTGGAACGAACAAGGTGCTTGCTGATTCCGGGTTGCGGCCAATGGATTCCATTGCATGAGCACCGATGTTTCCTACAGCCAAAGCTGGAGCAAAACCACCGACTGCAATTGCAAAAGCTTTTGCAAATATCTTTGCGACTTCTGGATCTAATGCCATTTGGTTTACCTTTCCTCTACTCAACGTATGTATTTGTTTTTAATCGTTGGTGAGTATTTAGTTAACTAATTCATTTTCTCTTTGCGACTTCAAAAAGAAAATGATCTAAGTAACTAATGAGTAGCTTTTTCTTTTACATGACCATGAACTGGCAATGTAGCAACTGTAATATATGTTAAGACAAGCAATGAGAAAACTGTTGCCTGAATCAAACCAACTAAAAGCTCTAAGGCCAAGAATGGCAATGGAACTACGTATGCAACTATGCTTGCTAATACTGTTAACAAAACTTCACCAGCAAAAATGTTTCCAAAAAGTCTTAAAGACAAAGAAACCATTTTTGCAGCCTCTGATATTATCTCAAGAAAACCAACCATAAACTCAATAAAAGCAGTAAAGATTGTCATTACTTTCTTGCTTTTAAAAGCATGCCAAACATCTGACAATTTAACGAACTTGTTAAAGTACTTAAAGAATCCAATTGTAAACACCCCAATTATATGCGAAAGAACAACACCACTAACTGCCATTGCGAGTGTTAAATTTAAATCAGTGTTTGCCGGACGAAACAAAGGAATAAATTCAAGTTCTCCGTGAACAATCTTGTTAATACCAATTGAGCCAATTCCTGGTAATATACCAAGCCAATTGGAAATTAAGATGAACAGGAACAAAGAACCGATTAAAGGAAGGAACTTTAATGACTTCTTCCTATCACCTGTAACCTGATCAAAATATCCAAGCAAAGTTTCGATTATACTTTCAAAAAAGTTCTGAATACCTCTTGGAACGTCTTTAACACTTCTCTGAACTAAAAAACCAACGACAATGAACAAAAAAACTGTCAAAGTTGAATTGATGTATGTGTTGGTAACAGTAAAACTACCGATATTAAATATTGGTTCTGCCGCAAGCGGCGGTAATGCTAACATTATTTCTTCTCTGCGTCCTTTCCTACACCCTTGGCTGCTTCTTTAAGCTTGTCTATGAATGCTTTAAATCTAGAGTACATCCAAAAACTAGTTAATATGATTGCCAGGGCAATTCCGATGTATATATAATAGCCGGTACCATACTTTGTATCCAGCCATTTACCACCTAATCCAAAGAGAACTATAGGGAGGGCAATGATGAAACCAAGCTCAAAAGCAACGCTCATAACTCTTGCGCTTTCATAGCTGTAATTCCTATTCGGTTTTTTATCGGTTTCTGTCATATGGTCTAAAATTGACGAAAATAGTTTAACAGAAAAACACGGTTTCCGCAAGACTGCCATTTTTCAGAGAAGACCAAGGGCAAAAAAGCCAACAAACGAGCTTTTTTGTATAAAAGCAAAGAGGAGTCAGGTGGTACTGGCTCCTCTGTCTTGCTTGCGCTGTTCGGCAATCCCTAGCATCGCTCCGGATGCGTTATACCCTCGCGTGGGTGTCTAATCCAGGCAATTGGACCATCGGTCTAAGCCGACAATCAGACGGGCAGGGTAGCACACTTCTAGCCAGACCCTGTTTTAGAACCATAACAGCAGGCATAAGGCAGGCTGAAACGCGAGATCACTCTCGTCGCTCATACTGCTCCTACCTTCTTCCCCTCCTTTTTCTCATTGAGACGAAAACCACAAGAAGGTTCGCCCCTCTAGGTGAAACGTGACGAAACAATGGAGCGCAGAGCTCGAACTCACCCATCGGGTACTGATGCCGTGCTGTCTCGGCCACAACTAGACCAAACACGGCGTTTCAAAAGCGGTTGATGGAGACTGATGCTCGTCTGCATCCCCTCCACCGATGGGTCATTGTCCTAGAGGCTTACCTCTGGTACTTCCGACCGCGCGGCGCGTATCGCACCTAGCGGTGAAAACATGATAGCACAAATGGATATATATAAACAAAAACCGTCTTCACGGTTTCTATTACTGGAGCCGGCTGTCGGACTTGAACCGACCACCTGCGGTTTACGATACCGCTGCTCTACCAGATGAGCTAAGCCGGCGTGTTGCTCGGGCTCGCGTTGCTTAAAAAGCCAACGCGAGCCCGTCTTGCTACCACCCGAAGGAACTGAAACGCCTGGGCGAAGGATCAACTGGACGGAGCCGTCGCTGATACACCCTCTCAGCGCGAACATGGTTCGCATCCAGACCTTTTGCCTCCTTCCCAGGCTTCGGCACATGGGCCGCGCATTTCACTCGCCACATGAAATCCGAGAAGAACAGAACTCCACCGACCCAAACCATGCTCTCTCCAGGATGCATACGTTTCGCTCCCTTCAGGATCGACTTGCGACGCGCAATGTGTTTCTTGTCGATGTTCCGTTCGGGTTTCTTCGTGTAATACACTGCTATCCCCCTTGTCCGTGTGGTCAACCTGAATCCTGCGATTGATGATGGTATGTTAAGGGGAAAATGAAATGAAGTCAATAAAACCACTAGGGTTTGCTAGTGGCATATGTGCTAATATGTTCAACAATAAAAACTAATGTTCAAGAATTGTCAGCTCTTTTTTTTCTTTGCTCACGTTCATGGAAACAATTCCACCAATAGGGAAAGTAATTATTGGACTAGTATGTCCAAAGTCTACATTTCCAACTATTGGAATATTTGCTAATTGTTTTTTTGACTTAATCATTTGTCTGAATAGATCAAGGGTCATATGACTTTCTTTCTGAAATCTACCAATTACAATTCCTTTAACACCTGCAAAACCTGGTTGATGAATTAAAGATTGCAGATCCCTGTCAAAATGATGAGGTTGAGATTCAGAGTCATCTTCAAGGAATAATATTGAATCCTTTAAGTCAGGCATATATTCTGTGCCTTGAAGTAAGTTAAAGGTACAAAGATTAGCTCCTAACAAAACACCTTCAGCACTACCTTCGTTTAATATCCAGAAGCCTTCGTTTTTGAGCAGATTCCTTTCGTCTTGATTTTTGTACCATTCATCACCACTCCACTCCTTGCTTGGTGTTACTGAATACTTTTCAGAACTCATTAAACATTTCTTAAAAAAATCAAGAGTGTAATCAAAATATAATTTCTGTCCAAAAGTTGAATAATGGGGGCTGGAATATGTTACTAAGCCTGTTTTAGCAAAGATCGCGTTATTCAATGCTGTGATGTCAGAATATCCGCAAAAAACCTTAGGATTGTTTTTTATGATCTCCCAATCAATTGAGTCTAACAGTTGATTGCTATTAAAACCGCCAACTACTGATATGATGACTTTAACGTCTTTGTCTAAGAAAGCGCTATGTAAATCAGAAATTCTAGATGCTACAGAGGAAGAGTTGAAATCATTTTTTTCTTCTACGTGTTCCCCAAATGTTAAAGTCAACCCTATTTCTTCAAAATGGGACTTTGCAATATCTCTAACTTCCTGACTAATAAGCGCAAGCGAACGAGCTGGAGCAATAACTCTGACGATATCGCCTTTTTTTAATTTTGAAGGATATATCTTTTGCATTGTGTACAAACTAATCACCCGCTTTTAAAGCGGGTGATTTAATTATCTCTTTCGTTCTATACGTTCTAGCTCAGATAGAACTGCATGCTCCTTGTCGTGTAAACGATTCCACAAACTGTACATCGTTTTATTTTTTGGCTCTTGAAAAGCATCGTCCCAGCCTTTATATTTACCCACCATTCCTTTGGTCCCTTGTTCATACCTTTCTAAATTCGCAAACTGCTCTACTCGATCTCGGACCCTGGTGTTAATTCCACGCAAATTACCGATTATAACTGAACTTTCACGTGTTATAACCGCGTTTTCCTTCTCACCTCTTGCAACTTTGGTTACTAACTCTCCACGTGCATAAAATTCGTCAGCTATTAATACTCCATATTCTGCTTCTAAGGAATCCATTTCTTTTATTAAATCGTCCCTTTCTTTCCTGGCTTTCTCTAAATCAGCTAAAGCTACTTCATTTTGTACGACTATTTCTCTGTTCTGAACTATTACATAGTCAATTGCAGCCTTATCTTTGCTAGCAAATAGTCCTAATTTTTTTCTTTTCTCGGCTAAACGTTCAAGAAACATTGGCTGATCAAACGATTCCAAAACTCTAGTCATATCCTCAACTGTTCTGAATGATCTGCGGGTTTGATCAATAACTTCGCGTAATCTCTCGCGGGCATGACTCGCCCTTTGCTCAGCTTCTGCTTGTTCTTCTCTTGCCTGCATAGACTTGGGCACAAGCGCTTCCATTCGTAAATAAATAGCGTCAGCCTTTTTTTCAAGTTCAACGTTTAACTGCTCAACTTCTTTTCTCAACCCTCTTTCTCCATGCTCGACATATGCATCTTTCAAAACTTCATCTTTAACTTCGGGAATACCCATAATTGCATCATATTTCTGTAATGACTCTTCTCTTTGTTGTTGCAAAGATATTATCAACTCTTTTAGCAACCTTAAATCTTCTTGATCTTTAGGGTCAGTTAGTAATCCGCCCTGTTCTTGGGCTTCAAAAAAAGTTAATGTTTTCTGAGCTTCTGCAAGCATAGAAACCAAACGCCTATCTTCAGCAACCATTGCTTCACGATCCCCTACCTGCTTTGTTACTTTTGCTGCTTTCTGAGCTTTAATTTCAGCAAAACGTGCTTCTAAATCAACCCTTTGCTGCTTTAAGTCTTCAACTGTTGGTGTCTCAGGTCTTTGCTCTTGTCCTTCTCCTACATCCTCTGGTCTTGGTCCTCCCTCACCTGGTGGTATAGTCATAAATGTAAAAATATTAATGTTGCTAATCTATATAAATAATACTCTCAGGAACAACGTTATGCAATCTTTAAACTCTGGAGCGGGAAACGGGAATCGAACCCGTGTCTCAACCTTGGGAAGGTCGCGTTCTACCACTGAACCATACCCGCAAGATTACAAGGTATATTTTACCTAACAAGCCTTAAAACAGTATAGCTTGGTTTTTGCGCTATTAGCCATTGCTCAAAATCAGCCGTCTTTATAAATATCTGCTGAACCTTGTAACGCTTTGAGTCTTTTGGTCCTTTTGAATCACTGGCAAGCACCTTGAATATATGAATACCATATCTAGAATATGCGGTATGTACTTTTGTGTCTTTCGCTGATTCAACCTCACTGAAATATTCTGAAATTAAATCTTTGTAACTAACATATCCCAAATCTCCACCAAGCTGAGCGCTTAGAGCATCTTCACTATATGCTATTGCTACGTCATCTAACCCACTTCCTGAATCCAGCTTGGACATGATTAAGTCATATTTTGAAAAAGCATCTTTGTTTAACTTTCTGTTTGAAGCAAGCCAAACAGCAAGCTTTGTTTTAACAACATCTGGATACACAAACCAATCCTTAAACTGACTTTCCGAGAGTTTGTATTCTTTTGCTAACTCTGATTTTTGTGTTGTCTCTTTAAGCAATGCGTATGCTGAATCTACCTCTTTGCTTGAAACTGTAATTCCTTTAGCTGAAAGAAGACTATCTGCAATCTTGTTTAAGACAAGCTGATTTATGAGTAGCCCTTTCTGTTCTGTGCTTAGCTTTGTTTTCTTTACCTCTTCAGAAACATCAAAACGCGTGAAATATTCTCCAAGTGTTACCACTTTAGAGTTAACAAACATTGCTGGTAGTGGAATATATCTAAAAAGTTTTTTTCCCAAAACTGAAGAAACTGGCAAGATATATGCTTGTAATATGAAAAGAAGAATTAAACCTAAAATTAAAAACCAGATTCTTTTTTTTGTCTTTGCTTTTATTCTCTTAGACATGTTTAAGGATTACCCCCTCTTAGGAAATATGTCACCCATTTATTAAAATTAGATTGATTTGCATTTTCTTGTTTTGTTGCTTCTTCTTGATTAACAATTTCTGTTTGTGGACTTAGGGCTGAGAAAGAATACACAACTTCACCTTCTTTTTTAAGGTTTAACTGTTGTCTTGCTGCTTGTTCTTTGTAACTATCTGTTTTCAAATATGCAATGAAGTTCTTAACCTCTTCGTTATTCTTTTGAATCTGGTCTGCTTGTTTAGTTAAAGCATCAATTTCTTTTTGAATGCTATGTCTGTTTCTAAACTGACCAAAGCTTACAACTAAAAGAAAAAGCAGGAATATTGATCCGCCTATTACAAACGCCCTGCTCTGGATTATATCTTTAAACTTAGACATAGCTTAAATACTTCTTTTAGGCTTTATGAAAACCTTAGCAAACTCAGGTTGAGTGTATGCAGTCTTAGTGCTTGAATTTGCACCATACTCTAAATGAACTTTCCAGATATAGTCTTTAACCTTTGAAGGATTAGGAATTGCTCTTAAAATTAAAGAATGATCTAACCCAACCACTTCTACTAAAACATCACCATAATGAAAGAGGGTTGAGGAAACTCCTGTGGTTCTAAAACTAACATTTAAAATACGATCAAGGGGTGTTTCAATAACTGTTTTTTTAAACAACCCAGTATGAACAATGTGTAAAAGTCTTTTTGAAGTAACTATATATACATTAACTGACCAAATGATAAAAGCATGCAACGCAAACATTGCAACAAGAACTGTCCATCCAATGAAAATCTGAGCGTGGGTGGTTGTTGAAAATATGAAGTCGTACTTTAAACCAAGGAACCAAGGAATGAAAATAAAAAGAAAAATCTGGAAAACTTTAGGCACAAGTGTAATCTCGTGCTTTCTGTAAACCGCTAAAAGTTGTTCATCACTATGAAGTTGGTGTGAAAACATTTTTGTTTCAATATACTGATGATTGAGAGAAAAGCATTAAAATCATGGACAAAACAACAAGGAATATGACTATGTTAACTACTATCTGAGCTTTTTTTCTGTTCCTAAACATATATTTAAGTATATCACAAAGCCTTCATTTTTTTAGCTGCAAGCAAAATACCTACCACAGTGCTAGTGAACGTAATCTTGCTACTTAGAATCATAGAAACAGCTTTTTTCAAAGGAACAAACTGCATTGAGCTGATTCCTTCTACAAACATATCAGAGCCAGAACCTTGTTTTTTTAAGTCCTGAGCTAAATATATATGGGTTTCTGAATTAGTATGGCTTGGCATCGGGTTACAGATACATAACCTTGACCATTTTTTTGCAACCAAACCTGTTTCTTCAAAGAGTTCTTTTTTGGCTGTGAATAAAGGGGTATGATTTTTTTCTACTCCGCCTCCTGGTAATTCCAAAAACTTTCTTTTGTAGACATACCTGTACTGTGAAATTAAACAAACTTCTTTTTTGGAATTAAGCGCAACAATTAAAACACCGTTTGTTAATTTAACGTGGGTGTACTCATGTTTTTTACCGTCTGGCAGATATATTTCATCAAGATAGTAAGTACGGAAAGGATGTTTATACAAAACTTTCCTAGAAACTCTTTGCCAAGCTTTGAATTTTGGTTTCTTTTTCATAGCTATTTCTTTAATACTGCAAGAAACGCTTCTTGAGGGATTTCTACCCTGCCAACCATTTTCATTCGCTTTTTTCCTTTTTTTTGTTTGTTTAGAAGCTTCATCTTACGAGTAACGTCACCACCATAGAGATATCCAGTAACATCTTTACGGTATGCTTTGATTGTTTCGCGAGCAATGACCTTACCACCAATTGCTGCTTGTAATGCAATTTCAAACTGTTGTTTAGGAATTAAATCTTTCAACTTTGCTATTAAATCACGCCCATCTGATTCAGCTGTTGACCTATGAGCAATCATTGATAATGCTTCTACTGGCTCTCCGGAAACAAGAATATCGATCTTAGAAAGCTCCCCTGTCCTGCTATCTATGAAATCATAATTTAAAGATGCATAACCAGATGAAACGCTTTTTAGCTTGTCATAGAAATCAACAATAATATTTGCAAGAGGCATTTCAAATTCCATTAAAACCCTGTCTTGTCCTAAATACTTAATGTCCTTGCTTATGGCTCTTCTTTGAATTGAAATATCAAGGATTGAACCAATGTATTCCGCAGGAGTTAATATTTCAACTTTCATCCAAGGTTCCTGAACACTTCCAATAATCGAAGGATCAGGCCATTCAGCAGGAGTATGAATGACTTTTTCCTGTCCATTAGTTAATGTAATGCGATATGCAACGCTTGGCGCTGTTAAAACAAGGTCTAAACCATATTCCCTTGAAAGTCTTTCCTGAACAATATCCATGTGCAAAAGACCCAAGAAACCTGTTCTAAAACCAAAACCAATTGAAGGAATGTTCTCTGGTTCAAAAGACAAAGCAGCGTCAGAGAGTTTTAATTTCTCCATAGCATCTCGCAACTCTGGATAGTCTTCTGCTGAAGTTGGAAAGATTGTTGCGTAAACCATTGGCTTAACCATCTTGTAACCAGGAAGCTGTTTTACATCTTTAAACTCTTTAAGAGTCACTGTATCTCCTACTCTAGCTTTTGAAACATCACGCAAACCTGTAACAATGTATCCTACTTCCCCAGTTTTAATTTCTGGTTGAGCTTCAAACTTAGGTCTGAAGAATCCTATCTCCAAAGCTTGTGCTTCAGTGTTTGTTCCAATCATCCTGATGGACTTGTTTTTTGTAATACTCCCATCAAATATTCTAATGAAAGAAACAACACCTCTATGATTGTCATAGATTGAATCAAAAATCAAAGCTCTTAAAGGACTATCAGGATTTCCAGTTGGTGCCGGAACTCTTTCCACAACTGTTTTTAATATCTCATCAACTCCTTCACCGGTTTTTCCAGAAGCATACAAGAGTTCTTCTTCTTTAAATCCAAATATCTTAATTATTTCCTCAGCAGTTTTCTTCCTATCAGAGTTTGGTAAATCAATCTTGTTAACCACTGGTATTATTTTCAAGTTATGCTCTAAAGCCAAATGAACGTTTGCAAGTGTTTGCGCTTCAATCCCTTGCGTTGAATCAACAACTAAAATAGCCCCTTCGCAACAAGCGAGTGAACGAGAAACCTCATATGTAAAGTCAACGTGTCCTGGAGTATCAATTAAATTCAAAATATATTCTTTTCCATCCAGTTTGTAATCCATTCTGACAGGCTGCAACTTGATTGTAATCCCGCGTTCTCTTTCTAGATCCATCTGATCTAAAATCTGATCTTTCATTTCTCTCTTTGAAACAGTATTGGTAAATTCCAAAAGACGGTCTGCTAAAGTAGACTTTCCGTGGTCAATATGCGCAATAATGCAGAAATTACGTATGTTTTGCATCCCTGAATTCTATCTTAAAAACCTTCTACGCACAACACCCAAAGCGCTCTTTGCTTCCTTAATATCCAAAGCAACAGCAGCTGCAAAATATATTGCTAAACCAGCAATTCCAGCAAGGAAACCTTGAGAGAATATTGTAATGACTGTGTTGTTACCAAAATGAGAAGCAAAGACCTGTAAAGAAATATATGTCACAGCAGCAAGCATTGCACTCGCTAGAATAATCTTTGCGCTTGATTTAAAAATGTAATAGCTATCAAAATCTTTAACCTTGAAAGTTAATAAAAGATACAACAAGAAAGCATTAAGTAAACTGGAAATTGTAAAACCCCAGATAATACCATATGCGCCTAGAGTTCTTGAAAGAAAAATTGAGAAAAGCACATTCATCCCAAGACTAAACAAACCAACTAAAACCGGGGTTAATGTGTTCTGCCTTGCATAGAAAGCCCTTGAAAAAAGTGGTGAAAGACCTTGCGCAAAAACACTGACTGCAAATATTCCAAGCATGTTCGCTGTTAACTTGGTTGCTTGCCAATCAAAATTCCCTGAACCTAAAACCACACGAACAATCTGAGCACGAAGCAATATTAAAAGAACTGAAATTGGAATTAAGAAAAACAATATATTAACAACTGTTTTACTTAAAGTCTCTCCGAACTTTTGATGATCCTCTCTTGAGAAATGTTCTGAAAGATCAGGAAAAGCCGCTGTTGCAAAAGAAATACCAAACATCCCAATCGCAACCGCCTGTATATTATTAGCAAGATTAAAACCAGAAACAGTTCCTGACATCAAAGTTGTTCCAATAATAGACGCGACTAGCAAACTAATCTGCGAGTTATCAATCCCTAAAATCCTAGGAACAAAAAGCTTCGCGATCTTTCTAACTCCAGGGTTTTTAAAATCCAAATTTGGTTTTAATTTAAACCCTGAAGCAAGAGCACCAAACATCTGAATACATAGATGCAACAAGGCTCCAAGGATCACACCATAAGCTAAACCCTTAATTCCATATATTGGATACAGGTATACAACACCAAAAATTATCCCAAAATTGTATATTATAGGTGCTAAAGAAACTAAAACAAAACGTCTAAGAGCATTTAAAACACTCCCAAAAACACTTGAGATTGTAAAGATAATCGGAGAAAGCAAGAATATCTTTGTTAGCATTACAGTGTCATCAAACTGCTTGCCACTAAACCCAGGCGCCATTAAATGAGTTATCTGTGGCACAAAGACATACAACACCAAACAAACCACAGACATACCAAAAAAAGTAACACTCAAAATTGTATTCGCAATACTGTTTGCTTCTTTTTTGTCTTTAATGAAATAATCTGTAAAAACAGGGATGAAAGCAACAGAAAGAGTTCCTAAGATTAGAAGATTAAAAACCAGGTCCGGGAGTCTAAAAGCAACGTAATACGTATCTAGTGTTTCTCCAATGCTAAACTTTCCTGCAAGCAAGTGGTCTCTGTATAGACCTACTAATCTTGAAAGCAAAGTAAAAAATGCAAGAATAGCTGCTGATTTTAAGATGGTTGTTTTTTGATTAACGTTCATTATCTTCCTTCTAATACTAATCCTAAGAATGTGTCCTCTGAAAGACTTGAGTTGTAATTAATCTTTCCTAGGGAGTTTTTCAAATTACCAGTGTACCACAAAACCTTAGCATTGGTTTTAAGGGAATAATCAATCTTTAAAGGATTTGCTCCTGGCTGTTTTTGAAGCAAAAGACTATATTTTCTTGAATCATCTAGATTAAAAGGTAATCTGTATTTTAAGGTCACAACAGCTTCTTCTCCTGGTAAAACCTCAATCCAGTTTGCAAAATATGTTTTCCCTGCTTCAATCCCCTCTACTGTTCCTGATGTTTGATCTACTACTTTAGAAACTGAATCATATTTTAACAAATCAGAATCTTTTTTAAACTGATTCTTCAAAGCATCAATTAAGTTTGCAGTGTATCCACTGCCATCTGACTTGTAATATGGTTTTTTAACAAAACCTTGTGCAGAAACAAATTTGCTCCCTTTTGGAACCAAGAATCTGACATAATCAATGTTCTTTGCTTGCTCATACAAATTTAACTGATGTTTTCTTGTGTAAGTTATTGTATTAACAATACTGCCATCTTCTTGCACTTCAGAATTTAAAACCGCGCTTTGTTGAATACTTAAATCGGTTTTCCTTCCACCAAGATTTGTATTGTAAATTGCTAAATAGTCTCTGTCTGTATCTAAAATTCTTCCAGCCCAGGAATAGCTTTCAAAAATCTCCTGAACATTTTTGTTTCGATCATAGAACATCAAATTTTTCTTTGACAAAGAACTAAACAAAATACCCAGTAATTCTGATTTTTGCTCTGGTGTTGCTAAAGATATTTTTTGTAGTAGTAATGGCGCAAAATCAGAAAGTATTTGTTTTGGTTTGTTCTCTTTCTTGTTATAACCAATTGAAGTATTTAACTGAACCTGCTCTCTAAAGTTATTAGCATTTAAACTAACATTGTACTTAGGAAGATCAATTGGTCCTAACACAGAAAGCAAATCAACAAACATATCTGGGGTCATCGCAACAACAGCATCAGGAGTTTGTTTACCTGCCTTTTCATAAAAAGAAATTGCTTTTAGCGCTGACTCCTTAAAATCAACAAACCAGTTTGAGTCTCTTAAGCCCCAGCTATCTGTTAAATCATGAAAAGGTCCAGGTGGCGCAATCTTTTCTAAAATCTGTCCGTCAAGATCATAGACGCTAGATATTTTCTGTGATTCAATCTTCCCATTGTTTAACTTAAAGAAACCATAAGTACCAATGAACCCACCGGTTGCTCTTAACTCATTGTTGTTTTCAAACAAAACCAACAAAGTCTTAGAACCAGGTCCCAAAAACTGCTGAAAGAGATTAAGGATTGAGGAAATCTGACTTAAAGCAACACTTCCCTGCTCCAAATTATTTTTGTAATTAACAAACTGATCTCTTAAATCCTCAGGCAAATACTTTGAATCAACCTTGCTTAAGTTTTCTGTTGCTTTCTTAATACCATCTTCAGCGTCATTCAAATATTTTTTTGTGGCATTAAGTGTTTGATACAAACCATCAGGACTACTAAAGCCATTCTCAGAAACCTGAATTTGCGATGTCATCGCATAAAAGTTGTTCAAAGCAATACCGCTTGCTGAAAGTTCTGCCCCTGCTTCAAGCAGATTCTGAGCTGCTTGTCCTTCAGGCAAAATCTTGATCGCGCTTGAAACCAAACCTCCCAAACTACTAATATCTTTTCTTGCTTGCTCAAAATTGTTCTGCGCAAACTCAAGTTGTTTTTGTACTCCAACAAAATCTTTTTCAGAAGCTAACACCTGCGCTTCTTTTAACTGACTAAGAGCTTGTTTGGCTGTACCAATGACTTGAGAGCGGGTTTGAATTCCCGACGCAACTATTGAAGCGCTTTTTAAAGAAACAAAACAAAGCAAGGCAAGAACACCAAAAACAAGTGTTTCTTTTTGTATAACAGAGAGCTTTGGATATTTTGCAACAACTTGCTTGTTTAACAAATTAATATCAGCAGGAAATATTTCAGACTCTAACAAATCCTCTTTGCTTGGAAGTAATATCTTAGGACCTGAAACAATATTTTTAGGTGCAACAAAAGACTCTCTCTGAACCACAGGTTTCTCAACCTTCTTCTTCAGAAACTCATCATACCTATTCTTTTTCGGTCTTTTAATTTCTTGCATAACTTAAACGTCCAAATGCTTAGAAATATTCAACAAAACACCAACAGCAGAAAGCAAAACAACCAAGGCTGAGGAGCCAAAAGAAACAAAAGGCAACGGAATGCCCGTTAAAGGCAAAACTCCGATTATCGCTCCTATATTAATCAAAGCTTGAAAAGAAATCCAAGAGATAATACCGACAGCAAGCATTTTTCCAAATGTATCAGGAGCGTGATTTGCTATTCTCAACCCCCTAAAAGCAAGGATTAAGAATAGACCGATAATCAATCCAGAACGCAGAAATCCAAGTTCTTCCACTGTTACAGCAAAGATTGAATCTCCCATAACCTCAGGAAGATAGTTATACTTTTGTCTTGATTCTGTATATCCTCTACCAAAAAATCCTCCTGACCCAATCGCAACCATTGCTTGGTTAATCTGATACCCAATCCCTTGTGGGTCTATTCCTGGATTTAAAAACGTAGTTAAACGTTGTAAACGATATGGCTCTAATTTAATCAAAATACCCATAGCCACAAGTCCAGCAACAAAAATCCAGAGCAAATGTTTAATCTTTGAACCTCCAACAAAAAGCATTATAAAAGCTGTTACTGTAATAACTAGCATTGTTCCAATATCAGGTTGTAAGATAATTAAACCCGCGATTGCTCCTATGATTACAAGAGTTGGAATAATGCCATAGTAAAAGTCATCAATCTCTTCCCTCCTTTTATCAATCCAAGAAGCAATATAGAAAATGAGGGCGAGCTTCGCTATCTCAGCTGGTTGAAAAAACAAAGGTCCAAAATCCAACCAGCGTCTTGCATTACCAACCTTAAAACCCACACCAGGGACTAAAACTAAAGCAAGCAAAACAATACTAAGAAATATTAAAAGGGGTGCCAGCTTCTGCCATCTGTGATAGTCAATCTTACTAAAAATATACATACAAAGTAACCCAAGCAAAACTCCTTGAGTTAGCTGATTAAAAAAATAATGGGTGTTATTACCAAACTTTGAAAAAGAAAGAACAGTTGACGCAGAATACAAAATAACTAAACCAACGCCAAGCAATATCAAAACAACTGCTGTCAGCTTGTAATCAACTGTTGCTTGTTTAATTCTATTCCTAACTATTGCCATATTTTCTTGCAGCTTCTTTAAATTGATTCCCTCGATCCTTGTAATCTTTAAACATCCCAAAACTTGAAGTCGCGGGCGCAAGCAAAACAATATCCCCTTCTAAAGCAATTTCCTTAATCTGCTCAAAAGCTTCAGGCATACTTTTTGCACCAGTATATATTTTTCCAACGAAAAAATTCTTCAAAAGTGCTTGCTCTAGTATTTCAGATATCTGCCCTATTAAAACAACCCCCTTTATCTGTTTTAACTTAGTTACCTCATATGCAAAAGATTCATAATCAGCACCCTTGTTAACACCTCCCATTATGACTATTTCTGGTTTACTAAACGCCTTCATAGCTGCAAGCGCGCTTTCAGGAGTTGTTCCAAACGAGTCATCAAAAAACTGAACACCATTAAATGTTCCAACCTCTTCTAACCTGTGCTCTAAACCTTTGTACTCCCTTATGGTTTGCAATATTACCTGATCAGTAATACCAGGTTCTTCTTTAGAAACAATCTTTGAAACCATAATTGCAGCACAAACATTCTGAAGATTATGAAAACCAGGCAAAGAAAACTCTTTCGCATCAGCATAAAACTGAGTTTCTGAATCATTAACAAGATATATATGCTTTTCTAACTCTTCAGCAAATATTCCATCTTTGATCTTTAAAAACTCTTCTGCTTTGTAAATCTTGAAAGGATCTGCTTTACCAACACTTTCTTCTTGCAATGTCTGAACAAAATATTTCTTCGCGCTTCCCAACTTTCCAATGATCATCGCCTGCTCATAGTCGCTGTTAACAATCGCAAAATCATTTTTGGTTTGAAATTTAGTAATGGGACTCTTTGCGTCATAGTATTCTGAAATATCTTTGTGATAGTCAAGGTGCTCTGGAACAACCATTAAAACAACCGCAATGTGTGGACTAACATCAACATCAGCTAGTTGAAAACTTGAAAGCTCTAAAACAATGTATGCGTCGTCTTCAGAAAGCAAACTTAAAACCTCTGAACCAAAGTTACCACCCAAGAAAACTTTTAACCCAGAGTTCTTAAGTATTTCATAAACCAACTTCGCGGTTGTACCCTTTCCTTTTGAACCAGTAATACCAATTATCTTTGATTTAGTGTTTTGTAGGAAAAACTTCAATTGTGATGTTAAAACAATCCCTTTTTCTCGTGCTTGTAAAAGACTTGGCTCTGAAAGCTTAATTCCTGGTGATCTAAAAAGAATTTCCCGATCAAAAATCTCTGAGAAATCTTTGGCGTTTGTTTTTACTCTAACCTCTGAATCTTGATCATACACTTCAAAAGACAAGCCGTTCTTAGTTAAAAAAGCAGCAACTGCTTGCCCTTCTATACCAAAACCCAAGATACCAATCTTTTTTTCTTGTAAGTCTGTAATATTCATTAGCTATGTTTTCTTAAAACTCTGCCATTTAATTTTTGAGTTAATTCTCCATTAACAAGCGCTTTTCTGCCATTTACTAAAACTAAATCAATACCTGTTGGCTGCTGGAAAGGATTTGAAAAACTTGCCTTAGAATTAACGGATTCATCAAAAACGACAATATCCGCGTAGTTATCAACTGCCAACACCCCCCTGTGCTTTAACCCTATTTTACTTGCTGGAATTGATGTCATCTTTTGAATCGCCTGTTCAATACTACAAAGCTTTTCTTTCAACACAAGGCTTAAAAACTTTGGCATTGAACCAAAACATCTTGGATGCACTAAAGAATCTCTTCCTTTAATTGGAAAACCAGCGCCGTCTGTTGCAACAATTCCTAAAGCATGGGAAAGCAACTCATTTACCTGTTTTTGTTCCAAGTTTCTTTCAAAGACTAAAATCTCACTACCACCGCGCTCAACAATATTTAACAATGCTTCTTCAACATCAACTCCTTGTCGTTCAGCAATCTCAGCCAATGTTTTTCCATTAACATTTAAAGACATCGTTGTGCTTGCAATGAAGATTGAAGCATAATCAATATTTTTTCCTTGCAAATATGCTTTAACCTTGTTTCTTTGAATTGGATCCTTAAGATGACGCATCATTGCTTCTCTGCCGCCTTCATAACTCCACTTTGGTAAATATGTATAAAGAACCTGCCAAACAAAATCATATGGATACACATCAAAATGAACATTGCTTCCTTTTTGATACGCTGTTTCAATGCTATGTAAAGCATCATCAAACAAATGCCAATTTTCTTTGTTCCTGACTTTCAAATGCGATATCTTTAAATTAACACCGGTCTTTGAAGCTAAATCAAGCGCTTCATTAATGCTTTCCAAAAGTTCAGCGCCTTCAGAACGTAAATGCACTGCGAGCATTGCATGATGTTTTTTCAATGTTTCTGAAAGAGTTAAAAGCTCATCTGATGCAATCACAGCTTCATGAGCATACGACAAACCAGAGGACAAACCAAAAGCTCCTGCTTTCAAACTATGTTCCAAAGCTTTAATTAAAATGACCATTTCCTCTGGTTGAAGAGGACGAATCTCATCTTTAACCAATCCTCGACGTAGCGTTGAATATCCAACAAGGCTCCCAATGTTTACCCCAAAGTTTCTTTTGCTTAACTCATTTAAATATTCATCAAATGTTAACCAATTAAAATTAACACCTTCTAAATTGTGCCATTTCTGAATTGAAAGAAGAGCGTCTCTTGAAAGCAAAGGCGCTAAAGATGCCCCGCAATTACCAATGATTGCTGTTGTAATTCCTTGAGCAACCAAACTATCTAAACTAGGGCTGTCAAAAACAGTCCAATAGACGTCAGAGTGGTTTTGAATATCAATGAACCCTGGAGCAATGTATTTCCCGGTTGCGTCATATATTTCCTCTGCATTAGCTTTTTGTAAATTACCGATCTGAACAATTCTGTCCTGTTCAATTGCAATATCAGCCTTAAACGCAGGCTTCCCTGTTCCGTCAATTATTGTCCCGTTTTTTATGATCTTTGAATACATTTTGTTTTTCCCTCTTTTTTGATTAAGACTTTATGCCAACGAAATGAATAATTACACCGAGCATTGCAAAAACCATTGAAATGATCCAAAGCCGCATGGTTACTTTTGCTTCAGGCCAACCAGAAGCTTCTAGATGATGATGGAGTGGTGATGAAAGCAACAGCTTTCTTCCAAAAACTTTACGCCAAAATATCTGACCAAACAAAGAAAGTGCTTCAATTACAAAAACAATTCCAATAATCGGTAAAATTAGTTCACCGTGCAGAAGGAAGGCAATGACAGCTAAAACAGTTCCAAGACCCATTGAACCCGTGTCTCCCATGAAAAACATTGCCGGAAAAATATTAAACCAAAGAAAAGCGAGTAAAGCACCTGAAATAACTCCAATGAAAGAAGCTAACTCATAACGTCCTTCTAGATATGCGATTAATCCATATGCTAAAAAAGACGTCAACAAAGTTCCACCTGCTAAACCGTCTAAACCATCAGTTTGATTTACAGAAAAACTAGTGCCAACCGCAGCAAGAATGAAGAATGGAATGTATAGCCAACCAATATAGAGGTTTCCAAAAAAAGGAACTGAGAGATAGTCAAAGCCGAGTTTGAAATAGAACCAATAAGCACCAACTGCTGCTACTAGAGCATAGAAAATTAACTTGTATCTAAAACGAATGCCTCTGTTCTTGTAACCTCTTCCTCTCCAATCTAAATAGTCATCAAACAAACCAATCAAAGAAGCGCCAAACAAAGCTCCAACAGGAAGTAATGTTTCTTTACGTGTTAAAAAGTTTAATATATGAAAATATTCAATATGTAAAACTCTATCTAAAAACCAAAACAAAGAGATTAAAAAACATGTTGTTCCCCAAACAAGGATTCCTGCCATAGTTGGTGTTCCCTGCTTCCCAGCATGCATATGACTATACACAGGAGTTGAACCATCATTACGGATATTTTTCCCAATTTTGAACTTTAAAAGAAGGTTAGTTAGCAAAGGAGTAGCTGCTAAAGCAACGAAAAAAGAAATCCCTGCCAAAATTAAAACTTTTAGGAGATGATAACTGATCATAATATGTTTTTACGCTTTTTATTATACCACAAAATGAGTAATATTCTAAATCTAAGCTCTTGCTGATAAAATGTGTTTTCTGTAGAATACGAGCACACCTGAATCGGAGGAACCATGGCTGGAGGAAGCATGTCTGTGGAAACGGTGGAAACGAAGCCAGCGCACATCGAGACTGTGATCGGCGTGGTCGCACTCGTGATTGCAGCGCTCGTTGCAGCTTCGATCCTCGCGATCAACATCAACGCTCATGACGCAATCAAGGAGGTCGGCTTCTGGACCGGGATGGCCTATCGGGTCATTACCTTCACGTCGTGGCTTCTGGCTGCGGCACTCGCCGGGATCGGCTCACAGCTCGTTCGTGACGCCTGAGATCAGCAACAGCCCTCCGCAAGAAAGCAAAACCCCGATGACAAAGATGATCATCGGGGTAAGCGTCAATCAAAGCAGTTGCTGCTTTTTTTTAATTCCAGCTGAAATTATCAAACACGTATTTAATCACTTCGAGTGTACTGTCGTTTCTGTCTGGTGTTCCTAAAACAATCGCAATAACTTTATTACCGTTATCATTCACTGCTTCAACAATCATGTTGCCCTGAGCTTTTGCTGTATACCCTGTTTTTATGGATTTAATATTTTTGTATTCGAAAACTAAATCATTACTGTTTTTAATCTTGTATATTTTACCTAACAACGATTCGAAAGTATAACTTGCTTGCTGACTCCAGATCTGATCATACGGTAATATATCAATCCCATAATTAACTAACTTCCTTAAATCCTTTGCTGTTGAATAGTTTGCTTCTGAATCAAAACCAACTGGATTACTGAAATGCGTGTTTTCCATCCCGAGCTCTTTTGCTTTTGCATTCATCTTTGAAACAAAATCAGCTTTGTTTGGAAAATGGTTGGCAAGAGTTAATGCAGCATCATTTGCGGAACCAAGAAGCATTGCTTTAAGTAAGTCTTCAGGATAAACTTTGTCTCCTGGAACTAAACCAAGATACGGACTAACTTTCAAAGCGTCCTCTTGAGTTATGGTTATGCTCTCTTTAAAGTTTGGATCTTCAGAAGCAACGATTGCTGTCATGAATTTTGTTAAAGAAGCAATTGCTACTTGAGCATCTATGTTTTTCTGATACAAAATTGTTTGAACAGCAGGATCATACACCAAGAAAGCTTTTGCTTTAACATCAGGGACTACCGAGTAATTAGTTTGTTTAACAGCCTGTTCATTATTAACATCGCCTCCCCTTGGCGGAGTAGCAATAGGTCCTTGAAGTGGGGTAGAAAAATTAAAATCCTGACTTGTATCAGGAGATGTTACGTTAATTGTAGCACCTAAAACCTTTCCAGTCTTTGCTTGTGGTATTTGCCAATTGAAAGCAAACAACAGCAATGCAACTGCAGGGATTAGGATTGATAGATTTTGCGCTATTTTCCTTGGCACTTTTGTTTTTGTTTTAAATCCTTGCAAGGATTAATTTATTTTTCTTTGTACTTTCAATATATAGTAGGTTGAGGGCTTTGACAACACCATTTGTTGTGGATAAAATGAAAAGGTCATTAAAATAATTAGGAAATACAATGGACCTGACAAAAGACAATTTTGACAAAGAAGTGTTACAGACGGAAATGCCTGTAATCGTTGATTTTTGGGCAGCTTGGTGCGGACCATGCCGCGCAATTAGCCCAATAGTAGAGGAAATTGGCACAGAATACAGTGGCAAAGCAAAAGTCGTTAAAGTAAACGTTGATGAAGAGGGCGACCTTGCAATGCGCTACGGTGTTATGAGCTTGCCAACCTTAAAATATTTCAAAAATGGACAACAGGTCGGTGAAATAGTTGGAGCTGCTCCTAAAGCAAGCATTACAGCTGAATTAGACAAACATCTTTAATCAACAAAAAGGAAACAAAAACAAATGAATGATATTAAAAGCTTAAGAAGATCAAAGGAACACCGTATTGTTGCCGGAGTTTGCGGAGGAATCGCCGAATATTTTGAAACAGACCCAGTACTAGTTCGTTTAATCTTTCTTGCAATCACTTTAATGGCAGGCTCTGGTATTGTCCTCTATCTCCTACTCATAGTTGTTATACCTGAACACGGCGACAGAACAAGTATTGTTGAAAAAGAACTTGGTAAATTAAAAGAAGATCTAAATCGAGAAGAAATGCCAAAGAACAAACACGATCAGCACTACAGTCACACACGAGGCGTCTTTGGTTTCTTTTTGATTATAATTGGTTTGATGGTTTTGTTGGATAACATGTTCCCAGAACTACACGTTGCTTCTTTCTGGCCAATGATCTTAATCTTCCTTGGTCTTGCAATCATGATGGGAAAACATAGACACCATTAAAAGAAAAAAGCCCCGGCTCGGGGCTTTTTTTATTGAAACATACTTCCGTATTTTTCTTGCATCATTTTCTTAAAGTTTTCATTTAAGTCATGCAGCGCTTCTCTAATATCTTGAGCGATCTTTTTTCTGTCTCCAACAACGCCGTCCATAACTTCAACGCTTTTAATGTCCTGATTCCCATCCATGATTAAACGAATCATAGCGTCATTAGACTGTCCTGTAACCTGAACCTGTGCAAGCTGCATTTGCATTTGTTTAGCTTGCTGACGCATTGAATTTAAGTCTTTTAGCTTATCAAACATTCCCATATGTGTCCCTTTCTTGATTTAAGGAAATAATATACGAATTAGTGGAAAATCTCAATCTTAACGTCTCGAACGCCCCAGCCCTTTGAAAGGAGTAATCTTCTTGTATCTTTAATCATTTCAGGAGAACCACAGATATATGCTAAATATCCTGTAAACCTAGAGCTGTTTTCTTCAATATATTTAGTTATTCTTCCTGTTTCCCCTGTCCAACCTGCTTGTGGTTTCGAAAGCATTGGAATGAAAGTAAAGTTTGGATATTCTTCTGCAAGTTTTGAGAACTCATCGTGGTAGAAAATATCCTCTTCGTTTCTAACTCCAAAAAATAACGCGATCTTCTTATCAAACCCACTCTTTAACAAATCTGTTATCATTGATCTAAACGGAGCAATTCCAGCACCTGTTGCAAGAAACAACAAGTCTCTGGTTTTGTCTGAGACAATGAAACCACCATATGGACCCTCTAGGTTAAACTGAGTACCTGGTTTTGAATTAAGCACTAGCTGAGAACCAGGACCCATTGGAGTAACATCAACGCAGAAGCTTAACTCATTACCATGTTCTGGTAATGATGTTAAAGAATACAAACGCTTTTCTTTGGTTTGAAGATCAGGACCTTCTGTCTCAGGAAGAACGTGGAAACCAACGCACTGCCCTGCTTTAAACTCTAAGTTACTTGAATTAACCAAACGAACGTTTAATTCATAGATTTTACTGGTCAGCTGTTTTTTAGATACTACTTCTACTTTGTACACTTCCATAGTTTGTGTGTTTACACGACTGTTAAGATATTATATACTTTTAGGGCTTTTTGATAAACTTTGGGGTGTCGCCAAGTGGTAAGGCAGCGGCCTTTGAAGCCGCCATTCGTAGGTTCGAATCCTACCACCCCAGCCAAGTCGTGATAGGTTCGGCTTCCGAGGAGGATTAGTTTTTGATATAATAAATTAAACATGAACAATAAATATTTATACATCCTATTCCTGTCTATTATATTGATTTCGGGACTTTCTTTCTATTGGTTTTCGTGGAGACCAACAGAGATTCGTAAGGATTGTTTTCAGAAAGAGTATAGCTATGTTTATTATCCGACATCCGAAAGTGATAGGGCCGTAGGAAATTCGGTAGACTTTAACTATAAATATTTAGAGTGTGTTCGTTTCTACGGATTGCCGGATTGATAATCCTTAATGGTCTTACCTTGAATACGATTTTTCTTAATATAGTTGGGTTGGTTCTAAATACAATAGCTGCCATTGTTTTATTATTTCCGAATTTGAGGAAAACTAGGAATGTTGATGATGACTATATCGTTTCAATGAATAAAGAGACGGGAGAATACGCTCAGAAAAAGCATCTAGTAGAAAAGAGGGTTAGTCTTGTAGGATTGATGTTACTAACATTAGGGTTTGCATTACAACTTATTGCGGTCTTATTTTAAAAAGTCTTTTGTCCGAGGAGGGTCGAAATCAAGATTAAAAATACGCCTCAAAAACCCTTATGGGGTCTAGCTTTTCAAAAATCCTAGTCCGAGGTGTCCAGCCAAGGTTGGAAGTATCGAGGTGACCTATGTGCCTCGAAAAAATACATTATTATGAACACACACTCCCTAAAGCTTAATTATATATGGAATAGAATAATTCCAAATTTTTCTTTTGAATCATGGCGAAGTATTCCAAGTGAATATATGGCTCCCGGTGTTTATCGCTGGAGTATTACTCGTGCCAACGGAGATACCTCTTACTATATTGGAGAGTCTGTAAATCTAAGGCGTAGAATAAGAAATTATTCAGTGCCCGGCCCAAACCAGATGACTAGTCTGCGCATCAATAAACTTTTTAAAACCGAGCTTAAGAGAAAAAGTAAAATCTTGCTCGAGCTCATAGATCTTAAAGAACTGAGAGTTGATAATAAAGTATTTTCTAAAAAAGATTTGAAAAGTTCTTACACACGAAAGCTAATCGAAAATTTAGTCCTAGTTGAGCACAGCGATCTCAAAGTTCATAATCTTTAAACAAATATGTCGGAAATTTATAATCAAAATCCAAAACTTGCCAATTCAAAAAAATATTATCGCTGTATTTAACTTGCCCTCCACTTGACGATACACGAGCAAACTACGATTTGGTTGGAGGATTCAAAATCAAATCCGACCTTTCACTTCTCGAAAAAAACTGCAACAATATACATTTGTTTTTCTCAGCTGATGATGATGTTGTTCCAGTATCTCACGCAAAAAATATTCTAAAAAACTTAAAAACGCAAAAATCACTATATACAAGAGCAAAAACGGGAATTTCAAAATATCTAAATTCCCGGAGATTATAACAATAATTAAAAAAGATATAAAAGCTATTAAATAAATCAATGAATTTAAACAACAACTTTTTAGAAATCGCTCTTCAAGCAGCAAAAGAAGCCGGCAATATTTTGATGACATACTACGGGAATACTGAAGAAAAGTTTAAAAACTCAAGCTATGATATTGGATCTGTAGTTACCGAAGCTGATCTAGCATCTGAAAAGAAAATCGTGGAGATTTTAAAAGCTGCTTTTCCTGACCATGGTTTTCACCTTGAAGAAAATGGAATAGATAACGAATCTGCAGAATACATTTGGTATATTGATCCTCTAGATGGTACTTCGAACTTTGTTAGAAGCATCCCGTTATTTGGCATATCAATTGGGTTAGCCCAAAAAGGAGTACCAATACTCGGGGTTCTGTATTTTCCAGCATTAAATCTATTAGTCCACGCAACGAAAGATCAAGGGGCTTTTGCTAACAACAAAAAGATAGAAGTTTCCAAAAGACCTCTAGAGAAAACCCTCTATTATTCTGGTGGTAAATTTAATGGGAAGATGCTTCTTAACCAAGCGCTAGTCAATAGTGTTGCGATGATTAAAATAATCGATTCTAGTTCATACGAGTTTGCACAAATAGCTATGGGAAACGCAGAAATATACTCTTTAATAAACATCCCTCATGATGTTGTTGCTGGTGTATGCATAGTCAGAGAAGCAGGCGGTAAAGTTACTGATGGTAGTGGAAAACCATGGGCTATTCATTCTGATACGATCCTGGCTACAAATGGGATTGTACACGATCAAGTCTTAAAGTTGATACAGACACAAAAGGATTAAACTTAGATTAAACAACAGCATGGATAAAAAGAAACTATTTCTGTGGAGCATGTACGATTTCGCTAACTCCATTATTTGGATTATCTTTTTTCTATACTTTTCTCAATGGCTAACAATAGAAAGAGGGGTTTCAGATTTCTGGTACAACTTTATCTTCACAGCATCTAGTATTCTACTTGTACTAACTGCTCCTGTCGCTGCTTCTATTGCTGACAAAAAAAGAGTTAAATTGCCTGGTTTAAGAATTACAACTGTACTTTCTTTTATATTCTTCTTCTTAACCGGTGTAATAGCCGCTTTCTATCCTGATCACTATGTTCTTGCTTTAGTCTTTGCAACTTTAGCAATGTATCTTTATCTTTTCTGTTTTACTTACTACCATCCCCTGCTTTCAGATATAGCCCCTCCTGAAAAACAAGGATTGGCATCTGGTTGGGGAATTTTTGGAAACGAGACAGGACAAATATTCGCTCTGTTAGCCAGCATACCTTTGGCGTCTGGAACCATAATATTATTTCACTCATCTTTACGCGCCCAGACCCTTATTCCAGCGGCAATCCTCTTTTTTGTGTTCTCTCTTCCAATGCTGATTTTCTTTAAAGAAAAAAATACCAAACTCGAAGTCAAAGCAAACCTTAAATCCGAATACAAAAGCATAGTTAAGTCCACTGTAAAGATGTTCAAACTACCTGGACTAGGACGTTTTTTTCTGGCTTACTTCTTTTTTAATGACGCGATAATCACTGCTTCAAATAATTTTGCAATCTATTTAGAAAGAGTCTTCAAAGTAAACGATACAACAAAATCCCTGGTGCTAGTAGGCATAATATTCGTAGGTGCTATTGGCGCACCAATCAGCGGCTGGATTTCAGATAAATATGGATGGAAGAGAACTCTGATGTGGCTTTTAATCGGGTTCGCGGTAATATTCCCTCTTCTCTCAGTGCTTTCTAATTTTTATGCTTTCCTTGCAGTCGTTATTATTATGGGTCTTTGGTGGGGTGGCATTTGGTCTGTTACAAGAGCTATAGTCCTAGATTTAACTCCAGAACATGACTTAAACCAAGCCTTTACTTTCTACACCCTTATGGAAAGATTTTCAACTTTGATAGGGCCTATCTCATGGGGACTAATCGTTGCTTTTGTAACACAAACAAATTCTTTGAATTACAAGATAGCCATAGCTAGCATGACAGTCTTTATCCTAATTGGTTTGTACATAGCTAGAAAATTACCGGATAAAAAGAAGCTTCTTCCGAACACATAAATCGCCTGTCTGGCGATTTTTTGTTATGCTTCCATCATGAATCCAGAGAAAACTAAAAACGTCTTCAAGCTTCTCTCTATCCCTTTGCTCCTCTTAGGGATATATCTTCTCCTTGCCTTGATCTGGAGAATATTCCATCTACCGACAGACAAAGCTTTGTTTGAAGTTCTGAGAGGCTACTTTACTGAATACGGTCTTTGGCTTATCTTCTTTGGTGCAATCATTGAAGGTTTTTTGCTCTTAGGGCAGTACTTTCCGGGTGGTTTAATAATCTTTCTAGGAGTCATTACTGCAGGACAAGATTTAAAAAGAGTTGTCTTAGTTGTTTCCATTGTTTCGTTATCCTTTTTAATCTCATATTCTCTAAACTACATTGTTGGAAAATATGGTTGGTACAAACTACTAGTTAAGTTTGGTTTAAGAGAATCACTTGAAGATGCAAAAATAAAACTCATAAAACATGAGTTTAACGCAATCTTCTTAAGTTACTGGGAACCTAATCTAGCTTCAATTACTGCAACAGCGGCTGGGGTTTTGTTTATGCCTTTTAAACGCTTTTTATTGTATTCCCTGCTTGGAGTTATCTTCTGGAATACTTTCTGGGGAACATTAGTAGCTTCTCTTGGTGAGAATGCCATAAAGATTATGGGCATTAAGTATGTCCTTGTAATCTTTGGTGCTTGGATTTGTATAATCTTGATAAAAAAGTTTTTCTTCGAAAAGAAAACTACTTAAGAAAATCTAAAGGATCAATCCAATTTTTTAGATCGTCTTGTTTCTGAACATATCCTAAGATATTTATGCTATTTCCTTTGTGGATTCCAAGGTGCAAATGTTTTCTTTCACCGTCTGTTTCAGAAGAATACCCTTTTCCTAAAACACCGATTACATCTCCTGTTTTAAACGAGCCTTCTGCTTTGACGCTGGAAACCTTTAAATGCCCATATATGACAGTTACAATCTGTTCCTTGATATTACAGGCCTGAACAACAACTCCACCATAACCTGTGGCGATCTTCTTTAACACCAGATCCCCTTCACAGATTGCTCGAACCTGAATGTCTTTGTTTTGCTCATTTGCAAATGTTTCAAAATCAGCTCCTGTGTGATATCCACTAAACTTTTCGGGTTGCACCGGTGAAGTTGCTTTTGATATCTGTATACCAAAAGGTTTTTTAGTTATCCTCTCTTTCCCATTTTCTAAAGGAATGTTAGAAGCATTCGTTGTCTGTTCTGTAGGAGCAGTTGCTTTATTATTCATTAAAAAGAAAAAACCCACAATTAACAAAAAAGCTGAAAAGAACAATATCTTCTTGTTTCGTGGGTGTACAATCATAGGGTTATGATTAAACTTTTAGGTTTTTTATATATTCAGCAAGGTCTGATCCGAGCTCTTGATCTTTTAATCCTAACTCAATGTTTGCCTTCATGTATTCAAGCTTGCTGCCACAGTCATAGTATTTACCGTTTTGAATTTCTTTTGCGTAGAGCTGTTTTCCTTGAGCAAGAAGTTTGTTTACTCCTTCCCAGATAACGAACTCATCTTTTCTTCCAGAGGCATCAAATTCTGTTCTTGCTTCTTGAAGTGCTTGAAAAAGGTCAGGAGTAAAAATGCCGCTAAAAACAACCGCCATTTGTGAGGTTGTTTTTCCTGGTCCTGGCTTTTCAACGATTTTTGTTACTTTAATCAAACCTGGTTCTACTTCCTCGCCTTCTACAAAACCATAACGCTTGTAATCATCTGGCTCGTTTTTTCTTTGAGTTGCAATTACTGGAGCATTGTATTTTTCATAGACCTCAACCAATTGCTGACAACGTGTTGGAGTTGCTTCAAAAATATCATCTGCTGAAAGCAAAAAAAATGGTTCATCTCCAATCAAATCCTTTGCATTTAAAACAGGCGTACCATTACCTAATGGTCCACGTTGGCGAAGATAGAAGAAATCAGCAATATCAGCAATCTTTCTGATGCTTTCTAATTCCTTAGTTTTACCTGCTTCTAAAAGTCTTGTTTCTAATTCAAAAGGGTAATCAAAATGATCTTCTAATGCTTTCTTAAACCAACCTGTGACTATGATTATATCTTCAGCTCCTGCTGAAACCGCATCCTCAACAATGTATTGGATGACTGGTTTGTCTACTACAGGAAGCATTTCTTTAGGAAGTGCTTTGGTTGCAGGCAAGAATCTTGTACCATAACCTGCTGCGGGAATTAAAGCTTTTCTTACTTTTTGTGCCATAGTTTTAGTTAATTAATCTTTGGAAAGTATATTACAAGGTTTTAATTAAGACAACTCAGAACCAAACACCTCAAATGCAACAGCAGAAGTATCAACTCCTTGTGCAGTGTCTTTTTTCTGAAGTGTCATTTCCAAGGAAAACTCCGTTTCAAAGGTATTCCTTAAAATATTAAGCAAAACTTCTTTGTTCTTTGCATTCTCGAGCGCGTCTTTATGGAACTTAAAATCACATTGTAAAACCAGATGATTATTCTCAGCAGATTGTAAGTAAACGTTTTTCATGACAGCAAAAAGAGTGCTTGCTTGTTCTTTTAGCTCAAGCAAAATCTTTGGCCAAGCTGCGAAAACATCAGCTTCTAATACCGCTTTATCTACCAATGGCTTTTTTTTTACTTCTTTCTCTGTTTCTTTAACCGCCTCAGTAACAACTAAAGGTGCTTTTACAGCAGTACCCTGCTCTGTTAAACATGCTTCCGCAGCAGCAATCTCAACTGGTAACTCAACGTTTGGACTTATTGCAAAATCTTTGTTAGCTCTTAAGAACAACCTTATTACATACATTAAATGTTGTGGTTTTACTTCTTGGGCTTGTCTTGTTAGATTTTCTTTTTGAGTTTGGTCTAGCGCAAAATCCATGTCTGCGCCAAGGGAAATCATTAAGACCTTTCTTAAGTACTCAAGGAAGTCTTTGTTAAACTGAATTGGATCTACTCCGGAATTAAAGATCTCTGAAAGAAAGTTTAAAGCATCAGCAGCATTTTTCTTGTTTAATAGGTCTAAAAATTTCTGTGATGCAATTACATTAGTTATACCAAGCAGTGCTTCTGCTTGCGCAAGGTCTATTTTTTCAAATGTAGAAAGCTTGTCTAATATTGAAAGCGCGTCTCTAACACTTCCTTCTGCTGAATTAACAACAAGCTCTAAGCTCTCTTTATCGATCTTAATTTTCTCTTTTTTAGAGACTTCCTCTAAGTATTCTAAAAGTCTTGCGTTATCTATTTTTTTAAAATCAAAACGCTGAGTTCTTGAAATGATGGTTGCAGGAACTTTGTGAACCTCTGTTGTTGCGAGGATGAAGACTGCGTGTGCTGGAGGCTCTTCTAATGTCTTAAGAAGCGCATTAAAAGCACCCTTAGAAAGCATGTGAACCTCATCAATGATGAAAACCTTGTACTTAGCGCTTGTTGGACTGAATTTAAGATGTTCCGTAATTTCTCTAATATTTTCAACACCTGTATTTGATGCTGCGTCTATTTCTACTAAATCTAAACCAGTGCTGTTTAAAAACTGTCTGCAGTTATCACAGTTGTTGCAAGGTTCTCCGTTTTTTTGTTTCACGCAGTTTATTGCCCTAGCTAATATTCTTGCAACCGATGTCTTACCTGTACCTCTTGTTCCTGTGAACAGATAGGCATGCGCAAAAGAACCTGCTGCAATTGCTTTTTGCAGGGTTGTCTTTATGTGCTCCTGGTTTATAACCTCGGAAAAAGACTTTGGTCTGTAATCTCTGTATAGGACTGGCATGAATAGAGTATATCAAAAAACCGGTGGTTCGGCGATTGATATTATTATGATTTTAATACGATCTTTTTAAGGTCTAAAAGGTTGGTTATGATGTAGTCTGGCTTGTGCTTAACAAGTAGTTTTCTGCTGTGATATCCACCTATAATTGCGGCTGTTTTAGCTTTAATCTCCTTCCCTATCTGTATTTCCTCAACAGTATCACCAACAAGTAAAACTTCTTTTGCTTTGAAGCCTTTCTTTTTGATGTATGATGCTAGTTTATCTTTTTTGCTTCTTCCGTTGAAAGAACCACCTCTTCCATCATTACCGATTAAAATATCAAAGTATTCCCCTATCCCCAAACGTTTCATCTGTCTGTCTAGACCATCCAAGCTATGATTGCTAAAAATTATAACGGTTATTTTTTGTTTTTTAAGCCACTTCAAAATGTCTCTTGTGCCTGTTCTGGTTCTTGCTTTAACTGCCCAGGCCTCATAGGCATCATGGAAAGCATGAACAATGTAATCAGCATTTTCATCTATCTCTTCTTGGGTAAAACCATGCGCTAAAAACATTTTTGAAATAGGGATATCAAAAATCTCTTGATATCCCTTGAAAGGCAAAAATGGTTTGTTTAAGACCTCAAAAATGTCGTTGTCTATTTTCCAACAAATAACGGCGTCTGCTAATAATGTTCCGTTCCAGTCAAAAGCTACTAATTTAATCATACGGTTCTTTTAATATCCAGAGTATATCAAAAAACCCGACGCTTGTCGGGTTTAAAATGTCTTCAATTATTTTCCTTTTTTCTCGAAAACTATGACCTTGTAACCTATGAAGTTCCAAACAAGACCAAAGGCTGTTCCGAACAAAGCGCCAATACTTGGCCAGACTGCTGGAGAAACAATGATTGGTGGAATGTAGTTAACAACAAGGCTTGAAACAGCAACGTTTATAACGAAACCTACTAAACTAACAATGGTGAACTCACTGACTTCTATAACTCTATTGCTTGTTCCTTTGCCTGCAAAGGTCCAGTACTTGTTCATGAAGTAGCTGTTTGTTAGAGCAGCAACAAATGATATTGATTTAAAGACCGTGTAGAAGAAGCCTTTTTCTCCTACATGACTTACTGTGATTAAAAGATTTAATACAACCAAATCAACGCCTGTGTTTATGACACCAACGATTGCAAACCTGATTATTTGTTTAATTAATACTTTGCTAAATTTCATTAGATTTCATCCATTTCATGTTCTTCTGCCGGTTTTCCATTTTTAGAAACCGCGCCTACAACTTCATGGTCCTGAGGAACTCCGCCTTTAATGACGTTTTCAACTGCAGCCCAGGAAGAATCATGGTCTGCAGGAACAACTATTGTAACCTGATCACCATTTTCTGCTTTAAAATAAGTTAATGAAGCAAGCAAAACTCTAAAAGTCTTGCTATCAGCAATTACTTTGTAATTACCAGTATCATCTTTTGTTAATAATCCGATTATCTTTCTTCTTTCAACTGGTCCTATTTGTTTGTAGATGAAAGAACCGTCTTCTGAAATTGTTAACTTTAAAACATCCCCTTCTACAAGCTTGCTCTTTGAAGCATAGTTTGCAGGAACAGGATATTGTTTTCCGTCTGGTCCGATCATGTTTTGACCGTCAAAGACTCCTTCGATTATTTTACCGCCCTCAGTTACTGAAAGCATCTGTGCTTTCTCTGAAAGCTTTGCGCTGTTATCTGTTATATCTCTACCGCCTAGCATTTCTCTTAGAAGTTGCTTTGCGGATCTGATGTTCTTCTCTGCAGAATCAATCATCTGCATAGCAAGAGCCAAATTTGCTAATTTGTCCATTTTTCCCCTTAACTTTTATTTTTGTATTTAATGACCTTTTGTTTCAATCGAAATTAACTATATATATTATATCACACTATAGTTTTCCCCTGCTGTGGTTAAACGGTTTTCTCTGTATTAAAGCCTGCTTTTGCCATATATTCAGCGACTTGGCTAGCCTCTAGAATTTCTGCTTCAACCTCTTCTCTTAAACGACCGTACTTGAGTCTTGAAAGCTCCCTTATTGCTGAAGCCGTCTCTCTTTGACCCCCAGGAAGCGGTGGCATGGTCTGCATATTAAAAGGTTTTGACCCTGTCCCATTTATCATCAACTTAACGTATGCGCTAAACCTATCAATGTTAACAAGATCAAAATCACTAAATACTGGAGAAAATTCTTTTGCCATAGTTTCTGCATCTTCAACACCGATTCTAAAACAGATTTCTGTACCAGCGTTTCCAAAGACAGCGTCTCTAATATCTTTGCTGCCAGCGCCTTGCGCGCCTGCTTGTTGTTCAAGCTGACCTAAGTATTGATGCGCTATGACTAAGTTCAAACGGTATTTTCTTGCTTCTGAAAGAATCGAAGAAAAAGCATCTGTAATGAAGTTTTGAAACTCATCAACATATAGATAGAAGTCACGACGATCTTGTTCTCTTGGAATGTCTGAACGTGAAAGAGCTGCCATTTGAATCTTAGAAACAAGGATTAAACCAAGCAATTTTGAGTTAATCTCCCCTGTTTTTCCTTTTGCAAGATTAACTAACAATATTTTCCCGTTATCCATAATATCTCTAAAATCAAAACCTGACTTTGCTTGTCCTATGATATTGCGCATTGTTGCGTTTTCAACAAAACGTCCTACTTTAGAAATTAAGTACCCAAGCATTTCTGATTTGTGAAAATCAGATGTTTTTGCCATTTCTTTTTCCCAAAAATTTCTAACAACTAAATCTTTAACTTTAGAAACCTTGTACTTTTGAAATTCCGTATCTGTAAAGATTCTTGGAATATCAACGATTGTTCCCGGATGTTCTTGGTCAGCCATTAAAGTTAGCATGGCATTCCTCATGTTGTGCTCAAACATCGGACCAAGCATTGAAGGGTCAGTAACAAGTTTGTAAAAAATTGAGATCATTTCCTGAACAGCAAAATCTTTTTGTTCTTCGCTTCTGACCTCTAGGATGTTTAATCCAACAGGTCTGTCTGTATCAAATGGTTCAAAGAGGATGACATCTTCAGCACGTTCTTTTGGAATGTGTTCAAGAATCCCTTCTACTAAATCACCATGGGGATCAATTAAACACAAACCTTCGCCGTTTTTAATGTCCTGTATTGCCATGTTTTTCAAGAGCTCTGATTTACCAGAACCAGTTCGCCCAATCATATACACGTGCCTTCTACGATCATCACGAGCAATACGAATGTCTGTAACTACGTTTCTGTAAATATTTTTACCTAAAAGAATTCCTTCGGTTGGAATATTTACAGGTGCTGGAGCTCTCTTAGATAACAGCCATTTAATGTTTGGCGTTTCAGTAAATGGAGTTGGTAAATGCCAGATGCTTGCAAGTTCTTCAGTGTTTAAAATGAATCTATTTCCATAATCATTGAAAGCTCTAAATATGTAATCTAATAGGATTTTGTTGTCATTTCTTTTCTTGATCTTAAAACCATTAAACGGCAGGATGGTATATTGCATAAATGATGCAATGATATTGCGCATGTGCACATCAGCGCTGGTTGCGTCTTTTGCAGAAGTTATGATCCTAACGTTTGCTTTATAACCTGGTCTGCTTGCTTTCTCCTCTAAACGCTTAACAATCTCTTGTTGCATTGGCGTTAGATTTATAGGGTTATCCAAACCAGAAAGGTCTCTTGAAGAACGGCTTGGATTTTTCTTACCAGCATTGCTTCTAAAGATTAAGTCATGAAAAGCACGAGCAATGATTCCCTTTTCAACAACTGCGGGGTTTTTCCCTTGCTGAATATCCAAAGCCATATGTCTTGGTTTTTTCTGCCAACGATCTCCAGCTGGACTTATGATTAACTGGATTACAGCGCCTTCGTTTTCATCTAGTTTAGACATTGCATTAGTAATCGCATTCAACGGATCTGTTTCCATCAATTTGTAAGTTCTGAAAGGATATACGTATTTCTTTTGCAAGATTAATTCAGTTGTTGCTTGAACTGCTCCTTGAACAAAAGGGTTATATCCAGCTATTTGTTCAATCTGCGCTGTTGGATATTGCGCATGAATTTGTTTTTCAATGATATCTTTTAATGTTGCCGGACAGTTTATATAGAAGGATATCTTTTTTTCAAAAGCAGCGATTTCAAAAGAAATATAATCGCTTTTACCAAAAAAGGTTTGTTTTGATCCTGCCTCAGAAAGTGTTGTGAAAATCTGTTCAGCAACAGAGATGAGCTGTTTCTTTTGTTCTAAGTCTTTGTAATTTTCCTGATCAGCTGTTTCTTTAGGAATTTGCAATTCAAAGAAGACCGAGTTCTTTATTCTCGGAACAACATCTTTAGAATATTTTCTGTTTCTTAGCCAATAATGTAAAAACACAGCTACAAAAGCTGCAACAAGAACAACTAGAACTAAGTATGATCCTAAAAGTATGTTTTGCCCTGTCATTTTGTTTTTATTTTTGTTTCTGGATTAGTTTTCTATTCTCTTCTATTTATCAATCCATTTACTAGATCAGCAGCACTTAATTCACCAGTACTCTTTTTTTCAAGTAATTGTCCTGCTGTTATTTTTCCAGCCAAGAAATCAGGGACTGCTGTGTTTACTCTTACAGATTCTTGAGTCGCTTGTATTTGCTCTGGGGTTTGTTCAACAGCATCAGTAACTGAAACATCACCAGTAGTAACTGCTGGCATTTCAGGTATTGGTGCCTGTTCTGATCCTGGAATCTGTGAAGCGCCCTGTCTTTCGACTGTTTCGAAAGCACTTTCTGCTCTTCTCTCTGGTTCTGGAATTAGTTGTTCTGGTGTGGACATATCTTTATATATCTAAATATATCTAAATTATACCATTTATTTGCTATATCGTTAACAAACGATTATAATACAAACACGCAAAAATGTAAAGGAGCTAAGGAAGGCTCCTGAAACCAAAACAAAGCTAAGACAAAAATGAGCCTTAAAATAATCCACACTAAAAATCTTCGTTGGATTGATGTCGTAAAACCACAAACAGAGGAAATCAATTACTTAAGAACAAATTTTGATTTCCATCCTCTTGATTATGAGCAAATACAGATTTCTTCTCAGCATGCCAAGATGGAAAGCCATCCAGAATACCAGCATATCGTCTTAATATTTCCTATTTTTAACAGAAAAACCAGAGAAATACTTCCTTCTGAAGTAGATTTTTTTGTTGGCAAAGATTTCGTTGTTACAGTCCATGATGGATCAATGTACACAATGCTGCACATTTTTGAGAATGTTCACAAGATTGCGACTGAACGGCAAGAATTCATGTCTAAAAACTCTGGATATCTTTTGTATCAAATATTAGAATCACTTTTCAGGAGAAGTTTTCCAATTCTTGATCATATAACTAAAGATATGACCGAAATAGAAAAAGATATCTTCGACGATCTTAGTTTACCGATGCTTGAAAAGATTTCTTTGATGAAAAGAAACATTATAGATTTCAGAAGAATAATGAAAACTCACCACCTTGTTTTGAAGAAAATTATGGTCAAAAAAGAAGCTTACATGGTCTTTCCTGAAAACAAATCATATTACAATGCTCTTTTAGAACACGCTGAAAACATTTGGGATATTCTTTCGATCCAAAAAGAAACCATCGAAGCTCTTGCTGAAGCAAACACATCTCTTGCAACAAATCACCTAAACCAAACAACAAAAATTGTCACAGTTCTTTCTGCGCTGTTTTTACCAGCATCTTTTGTTATGTTCTTCTTTGCGCTTCACCTTCCAGGACGACCTTTTGAAAATACACCTAATGGTTTCTGGATCATCTTTGCAATCGCTGTAGGTGGATCAATCACTTTGTTTGCATTTTTCAAATCCAAAAAATGGTTTTAACCTTTAGATTCTTTAGTAATTGTGTGATAACATAGGGGTATGAATTTAAAGATTTACAATACTTTAAAGCACTCTGTAGAAGACTTTAAACCATCAGACAAAAACAAGGTAAAGTTATACACTTGTGGTCCGACCGTGTATAACAATGTGCATATCGGAAATCTACGATCATACATCAATGCCGATGTTTTAAAACGCACCCTTGAGTTTAATGGCTATGCTGTTGATTGGGTAATGAACATTACGGATGTTGATGACAAAACCATAAACAACACTATAAAAGAGTTTGGCAGTGAGGCAAACACAGAACAATTAAAAACCTTTACCGCCAGGTATTTTGAAGGTTTTCTTGAGGACTTGGGAAAGATAAACGTCAATCAAAAGGATATTAGTTTTGTTAAGGTTACTGACAAAATTCCTGATATCCAAGACTTCATCCTTGCCCTCATAAAAAAGGGTTATGCATACAAAGCTGATGATGGTTCAACATATTTCAGTATTGAAAAATATCAAAAAGATTTTGGTGATTACGGAAATCTTGTTGGAGAAAAGTTTCTAGAAGGTAAAAAGATTGGAGCGAGAGTTAAAGTTGATGAATACGACAAGGAAAATCTTTCTGATTTTGCACTTTGGAAAGCACACGAGGATGACAACGCTAAGATATTCTGGGAACACAAAGACCTAGGTCCAGGACATCCTGGATGGCACATTGAGTGCAGCTTAATTAACTATCTAAAGTTTCCTGAAGGCACTGATATTCATACTGGCGGTGTTGATTTAATATTTCCTCACCACACTAATGAAATTGCTCAGGCTCAACCAATCTACAAACCATTTGTAAATTACTGGGTTCATTCAGAACACATTATGGTTAATGGTGCGAAGATGGCAAAATCTACTGGTAATTACTTTGTTTTAAAAGATCTTGAAGAAGAGAAAATCGCTGGTGGTCTTGCTTTGAGATATTTGGTTTTACAATCACACTACAGGAGCAGATTAAATATAACTAAAGAAAGCTTGCTAGCTGCGAAAAATGGATACGAAAACATTCTTAAGGAAGTTTCTCTTTTAAAAAACAAGCTTCAAGACTTTGATCCAAATGTTGGAACAGTTAATGATATTTACCATGGAAAGTTTAAAGATGCGCTTAATGATGATATAGACACACCGGCTGCGCTTGCGGTTTTCCATGAGTTACTTAAATCAAAAGTTCCTGACAATGAAAAACTACAAACAATTTACAAGATGGATGAAGTTTTAGGTCTTAGCTTAGAAAGCGCTTCTAATTCGGAAAAAGAGTTAAAACAAGACCAATTCCCTGCTGACTTAAAGGATCTCTACACAAAACGCCTTGCTGCAAGAACAAGCAAAGACTTTACGCTCTCTGATCAATTAAGAAAAGATATTGAAAAACTTGGTTACAAAGTCATTGATACAAAAGATAACATCAGAATATACGTATGTTAATGTTGGTCCAATAATTTTAGTTAACATATGTTAACTAAAATGTATACGCCACGCTTAACAAAAATATGGCTTACTTAAGCCATATTTTTGATTTTAACGTTCAGTTAGCAATCCTCTATTAATCATAGATTCAACCTCTCTGCTAGCATTAGTATATTGAATTGTTACGTCTGGATGTTCATTTTTATATACTCGGAACACCTCATCAACAAAAGCCTGTCCTACTTCTGAGACTCCTCTAAAATCTAAGATTATTTTCTTAAACTTCTCTAAGCCCATAAGAAGCCTTTTTGCTTGCGAACGAGAATTATGTGGATCGTTTGGATCTGCACTCAAAGCAACTGCCACAATTGTCTTACCAAACCCAATCTCCAGATCCGAATATTCGTCCATCACCTGTTTTGTTGTTCTTTTCGAATCAAGTGAAAATACCATTTTTATCAAAGTACCTTTCCCAAACGATTCTTGTTTTTCTGAAGACAAAAACCAATCTTGATTCTTAAATGTATAGTACAAATCATCAGAAAGTATTGAAAACCTATCACAAATCCTTGATGTAAAAAATATTCCCTCTCCAGAATGATGGGATGGGTCAGTAGTAAATTTACCTTTAGACAAATGTAGCAAGGACTCACGCATTGATGATAATCTCAATGCTTTTTGGATTTTACTAAAAATACCAACACCATTATCCATAACTATTATTGTCATATCTTTGTCTCCGATGTCCACTTCAATAAAAATGTCTTTCCCTGTTGAATGATCCTTTGCGTTATTAACAATTTCAGTGAAAGCGTAATTTGACATACTCCTTATATTTTCAGGAAAACGCAAAACGACAGGTTTAATATATTTCGCCCAAATCTCATATTCATCTAACTTCTTTTTTACTTTAGGTATTTTTAAACTGAACTCAATATGTTTACCATCAGCAAGAAAATAACGAGTCCATCTCGTGTTCCCTATTTTAACCAAATTGCCCTTGCTTACCTCTCTTAATACATAAATATGAGCCCTTTGCCTAGAAAATCCAAATTCCTTAGCTAAAAGAGGAGCTATATCAGCTCCGTGACTTTCGACATTATCCAATACAAACTGGGTTATTTTACTAGGATCTCTTTTCATAGCTTTATTGTAAACCATTGAATAGCTCTTTGTAAACCCCTAAGGTAGTCTTTGTAAACCCCTACTTATCCTTGGCTACACTTGTTTATTCCTAAAGTATTATCAATTTCAACCTAGTCTAACCACTTCCTTGAAAATACCCTGTTTTTCCGCTAATATTAACAAGTTATGGATTTTTCCTGGAATCAAATTAAAAAACCAGTAGTAGCACTAGCGCCAATGTCTGGGGTCTCAGACTCCCCTATGCGCCTAATGGCCAAAAAACTTGGCTCTGATTTAGAATTTTCAGAGTTCATTTCTGCAGCAAGTCTTTTCTACAAAAAAGAAAACGAAAAAAGCTTTAATCTAGCTCGTTTTGAAGAAACAGAAAGACCATACATCATTCAGCTCTTTGGTAATGTTCCAGAACACTTTGAAGTAGCAACAAAAATCTTAAACGAACGCTTTAACCCTGATGGCTTTGATATTAATTTTGGTTGTCCGGCTAGATCAGTTGTAAATTCAGGAGCCGGCTCTGCTTTGTTCTGTGAACCAGAAAAAGCAATAGCAATAATCGAAGCTGTAAAAAAAGCGAGCAATGGTAAACCAACGTCCATAAAGATTAGGGCGGCTTTTAAAAATATTTCAGCGCTAGAGTTCATTGAGAGTATAAAAGGGGCACCTTTTGAAAATGTAACTCTTCACATGCGCACATATGAACAATTACACACCGGTGAACCAAACTGGGAAATTGCAAAACAACTAAAAGAAAAGCTGAAACCATTGGGTATTCCTTTAATCATCAATGGCGGATTAAACACAGCTGAAAAAGCAAAAGCTGCATTAGAATACACAGGAGCTGATGGAGTTATGATTGCCCAAGCTTCTTTAGGGAATCCTTTCATCTTCAGAGAAATCAAAGCAGCTCTAAATAACGAAGCAATTCCAACTGTTACTCTAGAAGAAAGAATTCAAACAGCACTTGAACATGCAAAACTAATGGTTCAGATAAAAGGCGAACATTATGGAATCCTTGAAATGAGAAAACACCTTGCTTGGTATTTTAAAGGTATGCCAAATGTTTCTGAATTAAGAGCTAAGCTTGTTAAGATTGACTCTCTTAAAGAACTTGAGGAAATATTACGTAATATACAATTCCAGACTTAATCAAAAAGGTCTGGTGCAAATTCTCGTATACTGGTATATTCATCTGCACAAACAACAATGTGATCAACCAGCTCAATACCCATTAACTTCCCTGCATCATATATCTGTTTAGTTACTTCAATATCAGGATCACTTGGAGTGCTTGAACCTGATGGATGATTATGCGCAAGCAAAATCTGTGCAGCATGAGCTTTAATTGCTGTTTCAAAGACCTCTCTTGGATGAATCAAAGAACCAACCAAAGTCCCTATTGAAATGACTTCTGGCTCTGAACAAAGACGCATTCGTGAATCAAGACAAAAGAGCATAAGATGCTCTTTCTTTTTATGTCTTAAGTACCCGATGCACAGCCTGTACGCTTCTAGAACATTAAAAATGCTCTTAGAAAGCGGTTTGCTGCTTTCAAGGTGCAAACGGCTCCCCAGCTCCAACCCCGCCTTTATCTGGGCTGCTTTTGCAAATCCAATACCTTTAATCTGCTGAAGGTCTTTTAAGCTTGCTTGGTGCAAACTTTCTAGGGTTGGGTACTTAGAAACTAAATCTTGAGCAACAGTTAAAACAGAACTATTACCACTTCCCTTTGCCATAACTATTTCTAATAGCTCCCTTAAAGACAAAGAAGCACACCCAAGCGCTTCTAAGCGTTCTCTTGGTCTTTCAAACTTCGGTAAATCTTGTATTGTCATACTCCTCCTAAAACTCTAACCTTCTGTATACACTTCTTCCAATTTCCACTGCAAACTTTTAGTATTAAAAGCTAATTTGAAAAAATTAGAATCATCAGAAACTGAAAAATAGTGGATAAGAGAAGAGCCATCATTCGCTTGATGGCGCATATTAATACTCTTAATTTTGTATACTCGCCCATTCCACTTTAAAAGCTTTGGCCAAACTAGGTTCTTTTTAAAGACAACCACAACGTCTACTAACTCATCTACTTCTGAAAGCATATAGTTATCTAAAAATTACGCCACGAAATTCATCATTTACAATCAAAGGAACTCCACGAATCCCTGATATTTGTTCTGTAATCTTTCGCACTGGACAATCATGTTCAACACCATTAACACAATGTGCGCAAAGCCTTTGAATGTTCTTTATTATTATATTTTTTGTTTTTTCTAACTCTGACATATATCCCTCTTAAATTATTACTCTAAATTACGAATGACTCCGACCACTTTTCCTTGAACAGTCCACTCACTTTGCGGATAGATGTTCTTGTAACTATCATTCTCTGGTTTTAAATACACTCTGTTCTGTATTTTTATGAACCTTTTAACCGTTGCTTCATCTCTCAACAACGCCACCACTATGTCGTTATTCTTAACATCCTTTGTTGGCTTAACAATAACAAGATCTCCTTCTAAAATTCCCGCATTCTTCATGCTGTCACCTCTGACTCTTAGTAAAAACACATCTTGTCTGTTTCTAACTAATGTCTGGGGTAAATTAATCCAGTCTTCAATATGCTCTTCAGCAAGCATTGGCATACCAGCTTGGATATTCCCTAAAATCGGAACTGAAAACATTCCTTTCTGAATTGATTTGCCAAGTGTTTCTAAAACCTTAATTCCTCTGGCTTTTCCTGAAATCTGAATATATTCTTTTTCTTCTAGTTGATCTAACAATTTAGAAACCGCGTTCTTTGACTTAACCTTTAAAAACACTGCCATCTCTGAAATTGAAGGCGGTAAACTATGCTCCCGTATTTCTGAAATAATGAAGTTTAAGAGACTGGCTTGTTTTTCTGTTAACTGGTCCATAATTTTTGGTTTGATCCCAGCCGGTTGGCTGGGATACATATATAGTAAACGAACGTTCACCTAGTGTCAAAATTAAAAATCCCTTTGAAAAACAAAGAGATTTAAAAACCCTGGTTAAGTTATCCACAAAAAGACACTGCCTAAGCAGTATCTTTACAATATTTAATCAGCCCCTTCGGCTTCCCCAGCGCATTCCTTGCACAATTCCTGCTGGGTTGTCGAACGGTTAGTTGGATTCAGATGCCTGCCACATACAGCGCAGGTATCTTCTAAGTCCTCATCTTCGTAATCAACCATACTTACCCCCTTGCCCCTCCCGGGTCTTAGTTATTTTTTAGATAAGAGGAAGTTAATAATGTTAACCACAGACTCCCAGATATTCTTCAAAATCGGTAACGAAGCTGGCAGTAAAACCACCAAAACTATGATATAAACAAACTCTTTTTGAATTACCTTAATTATTCCGTAAACCAACAGAATAGCCAGTAAAAACGAAACTATTGGATGTAGGCTTGTTGGAAAATAATTAAGAAACTGTGTGTATATCTTAAATATGCTATCCATACCCAAAGTATATCAAATTAAGCTATTTTTTCCAAAATAATAGAATGTCGGTTATCAAACACGTCTTTCATAAAGCGGTCAAAGATGTTTTTCCTGTACTGGTATTCAGAAGAGTCAAACAAAGCATAATTAACTTCTCCACCAACCATATCCTCAACCTTAGATATCAGATTGTCTAAGCTTCTTTGAGAAACAGGACCAGCAAGCAACAAATCACATGTAGCATTCAAATCTCCGACAAACAAACCTGACAAAACCGCAACCTTCAGCCCCTTAACCTTTAAAATTGCTTTTTCCAATGGATCAGTTATTTGTTTAGTCTTAATTCTCTGCTTTGAAATGATACTTTTAAAATCAGCGATCAAAGAACTCTTAGAATTCAAGATGTAAAACTTTGAAGACTTCTTAGAAAAGCTTTTTAAAAATCCTACTTTAACAAGATCATTCAAATGCGGACTCAGATTCCTGCTATGAAGTATCTTTTCTAATTCACGGACATTAAAACCACGTTCTTGATGGTTCAAGAAAAATATAATGGCTTTTGCCTTAACTTTGTTCTCTAAAAAATTGGCTACCATACTGATCTAAAAATTATATCACAGCCCTGCTCTTAATTGAATTTTAGCACTTTTTGTGCTATTTTTATACAGGTAAGAAAACAGAATGAGCGCTCTAGAAACACAAGTCGGACAGATATTCATAAGTGATAAAAGGCTTTCAAAAAGCTTTGTTTCTTTGCTGTCAGAAAAAGTTCCAGAAACTAACGCTGAAATATACTCCCTAATTGAACTACCAGTGGCAGGAGCTACTGCATGGAACGAATACGAACGACTTTCCAAGCTCATCCAGACAATCCTTAGAAAAAACTTCAGAAGTGAAAACATCAACTCCTTTGAAAACTCAATAGCACAAATAAACGACGAATTTGCAAAACTAGCTGCATCAGGACAAACATCCTGGGTTGGAAAATTAAACGCCTGTCTCGCTGTTAGGCAAAACTCTGACCTTTATGTAGCAACCAGCGGTAAAATCCACGCTTTCCTTTTAAGGGAACGACAACTTTCAGACATAGCAGATTCCCCTGCTAAACCAAACCCTTTAAAAACCTTTGAAAACTTTGCCTTGGGCAAAGTTATTAAAAAGGATTTTTTAATTTTCAGCACAACCCAGCTATTCAACTACATCTCCATTGAACGTTTTAAAGACATCATCAGCTCAGCATCACTTGCTGCTGCTTGTCAAACAATCGCGGAAATAATCAAAAACTTAGCTGATGACAGCATTGCTTTTGGAACATTCATTCTAGAACTAGGCACTACTAGCGAATTTGGTGGTGAACAAATAATAAACCTTTCTCCAATCCGAGAAAACACTTCTCTAAAAAAATTCAGTAATGTGACATCAACTAGTTTCATCATGGCTATAAATGGTTCTAAGAAAATCATCTCTAAACTAAGAAGCATTAATTTAAGAGACGTTGATCTAAATAACTTTAGACCAGTAAACATCAGAAACAGAGTTTCTGAAAAAGCAAGACAGTTCTCTGAAATGAAAAGAATAAAAGAACTGCCAAGGGCAAAAAAGTTCTTCCTTTTTTCCTCAATCATCTTTGGCATCATCCTCATAGTCAACATTTTTGTTGCAATCCATGTCCACAACAAAAACAGTGCAAACACAAAATATTCTTTAATGCTAGATGACGTTCAAAGCAAACTAAACCAAAGCGCGTTTGCGTATTCTGATCAATCAAAAGCATTAAGTTTACTTGCTGATGCAAAAACAGAACTAGCATCAATCCCAGACAAGGGTTTCAAAGAACAAAAAGACACACTATCTTCTCAAATCATTGAACTACAAAACAACATTGGTGGATTAAAAACAATAGATCCAAAGGAACTTACAACATACAAAGAAGCAAACTTTGACCGGATACGATTTAATAACGGAGGTCTTTGGTTAATAAACTCAAGTGGTAATTCAATGATCCAGTATGATTTAAAAAACAAAGCTTTTGGTTCTGTGTTTAGTATTTCTAACTCAACCCAAAACGCAAGCGCATCATTTGAACAAAACCTCTACTATTCAAACAAAGATGGTGATCTTTTCTTAATAGACCAAACAAACAAAGCAAGCGTTCAACAAGCTGGTAGACTAGCATCTAACACAACAGGACTTGTCCTTTACGGCTCACCTGCTAAAGCATATGCCTTAGACAAAGCAAAAAACGCCATATCCTCTGTCACAGTTGATGCCCAAGCTCCTGCAACAAACTACTTCAAACAAAGCGTAAACCTCTCTGATGCTCAAGATCTTGCCATAGACGGCTCTGTATACATCTTAACCAAGACAAGCGTCCTAAAGTTCACCAGTGGCCTCCAAAAGCCATTTAGCGCTTCAGGCTTAAGCTTTAGCGATAACTCAAAGATTCTAGCATCCAAAGCTTGGAACTACATCTATGTGCTTGATTCTGGAAACCACAAAGTAATAGTCTACGACAAAACCGGCAAACTAAAAGCACAGTACGACTCTTCAAAGTTTAACGACTTAAAAGACTTTACCATTGATGACTCTGGGAAAAATGCTTACATCTTAAACAACCAAACAGTCTATCAAATCAGCGTACCATAACTTCAGCTGACAAATGTTTTAACGCCCGATTAATTCTTTGTTTAACAGAACTAATCGGCGTTTTTGTTTTCTTTGCAATCTGCTCCGCGCTTAAACCTTGAAAATACACAAATTCTAAAATCTCCCGATCAATATCTTTTAAACTAGCCAGAGCGCGTTTAATACTCTGGCGCTCAAAAACCAACTCAGGATTCTCTTGGTTGTAATACGCAAATAGCTGTACGTCAGAAACAGCGTTCAAAGGCTCAAAGAAGTTATACTTCCATCTTTTAGCTGTGTTTATCCCGATCGCAAACAACCAAGCCTTAAAGCTTCTAGTCTGATCAAACTTTTCAAACTTTATATATGCTTTAACAAAAGTCTCTTGAACAATATCCTCAACATTCTCCTTGTCAAAACTAAAACGAGAAACAAGAAAATTACGCAAAGACTTACTATGCTGACGCATTAAAGACTCAAACTGTTTTTCTTTAGATAACATAAAAAGCACTTAATAATCTAAGTGCTCTTTATTCTACTCCTAAGAGATTAAGAAATTCTTAACTTAGGTTATTTCAATGTTACTTTACCACCTGCATCTTCCAATTTCTTCTTCATTTCTTCAGCTTCTGCTTTAGCAACATTTTCCTTAACTGCTTTTGGCGCGCCATCTACCAAGTCCTTAGCTTCTTTTAAGCCAACTCCTGTGATTTCGCGAACTACTTTAATGACGCCAATCTTGTTTGCGCCACTTTCAGTTAATTCAACTGTAAATTCTGACTTTTCTTCTGAAGCTACAACTGCTGCTGGTGCTACTCCACCCATCATTACTGGAGCTGCTGCTGAAACGCCGAACTTCTCTTCTAAAGCTTTAACAAGCTCTGAAAGTTCTAAGACGCTCAATTTTTCAATTTCGGAGATAATACTTTGAAATTTCTCTGACATGATTGTCCTTTCTTAATTATTGTTTACTTACTTGAATTGCATTAACAACATACACAAGCTTGCGTAGATTACCTGCCAAAACATTAACAAAGCCTGAAACAGGAGCATTGATTGTACCAACAACCATGCCCAATAATTCATGCTTGCTTGGTAATGCTGCCAAGGCGCCAACTTCTGCTGAGGTGATTACTTTGTTATTCATCACACCCAATAAAATCTGGACATTCTTGTTTTCTTTAGCAAAAGCGCTTAAAACGCGAGCTGGACCAACTTCGTCTTCTTTAGATACAGCAATGGCAACTGGTGCCTTAAAATCCATCGCAGAAATATCAACACCATGCTTTTGCAAAGCTTTCTTAATCAAAGAAATCTTCGCAACCTTAGCAAAAATGTTTTCCTTACGCAATGAACGACGCAACTGCTCAATTTTCTTAACAGTTGTGCCTCTGTAATCAGCAAAGACAATTGCTTTAGCATTTTCAAACTGATTTTCTAAATCAGTTAAAATCTGCTCTTTTTCTTTTCTTGTAACAGCCATGAGGTTTTTCCTTTATGACTTATATCTGAATAGACCGACCGGTATTCCTGTTAAAAAATAAATCTCGGTTATTAACCGAGTGAAATTAGCACTTAAGATGATCTTGAAATGCTTTTCCTCGGTAGGCTTACTGCTCTCACAGATTATGCCCTAAAAGGGCGCCGACTTTCTTTGGAATATTCTATTCACCAACAATATACCAGAAACAATAAAAACAGTCAACAAAACTGTTTTTAATTCTAATCTGAAGTGCAACCGCCAACCGAACAAGCGATTTTTATCTTTGTTTGATAAACTTTTTGTTTATCTAAACTTATCTTGCAATTTCTTTTAGTAATCTTGCATTTTGTAAAGCAGCCTCGACTGCCGCACCGCCAACGCTTGTCCGTGCTTGGGCTTGTTTAATATTGTCGGTCGTAAGTATCCCAAAACCGACTGGAATGCCAAAATTAAGCATAATTTTAAGTATCCCTTCTGAAACTATTTTAGCCACGTAGTCAAAATGAGGAGTTTCTCCTCGCACTACAGCACCTATAGCAACCAGACAATCATATTGTTTGTTCTCTGCTAAACCTTTTAGAATAACCGGAATCTCGACGCAACCTGCGACTCGATAAATTTTAATCAAACTATCTTGGAGCTTGTAAGTCTTAAACATTTTTAGGGCACCCTCTAGTAAACGCTCGGTAACCTCCCTGTTAAACTGCGATACCACGATGGCGACTCGATAATCGCTAGCATTAAATTTTTCAAACTGGACTTGTTCAGCATTGTGCATATTATTTTTTTAAAATTAGTGTTTTTAAATATTTTGCAAGCATATCAAACTCTAAATTAACCATATCCCCCGGCTGTTTACTGCCTAAGGTCGTATGACTTAAGGTATAGTCCACCAGTGAGACGCTAAAGCATTGTTTAGAAACCGAGACAATAGTTAGGCTGATCCCGTCCACGGCTATTGAACCTTTCTCCGTAACCAGTTTCCTAAATTTACGAGGAAAACTAATTTTATAGATTTTCGCACGTCCTGCTGGTTTAACCGTTTCAATTTTTCCAAACGCATCTACGTGGCCAAACACAAAATGCCCATCCATTCTGTCCGACAAACGTAAGGACTGTTCTAAATTCAACTCTTTAGGAACGATCTTGCTGAAATAAGTTTTTTTTAATGTTTCTGGCATCAATTCGGTTATATAACTATTTTTATTAACTTTCTTAACGGTCAAACATACGCCATCCGTGGCTATTGAATCACCTGATTTAATTACCCAGTCCTTTGGCGTTGCAATGGTCAAAAATAAGTTTCCATCCTTACTTTCAACTTTTTTAACTAGGGCTTTGGCTTTAATTATTCCGGTAAACATATGGGTGGTTTAATTGTGTACAGTTAAACAAACAAAACTATTTCAAATATTTTCGTTTGTTAATATTATGCTCATCCAAAGTTTTGGCATAAACTGCTGTACCGTCTTTCATAGTTAAGAAATACAAGTAATCTGTTTTCTTGTAATATATCGCGGCTTTAATTGCAGACAAAGACGGATTAGAAATTGGTCCAGGAGGTAAACCACGATACTTGTAAGTGTTGTATGGTGAATCAATTAATAAATCAGCAGAACTTGTTTGCGGGTTATTTTTCTTTGTAATATATCCAATCGTAGCATCACTTTGCAAAGCCATGTTAATTCTCAAGCGATTCATAAATATCCCGGCAACTGTTTCTCTTTCTTCTTGAAGTGCCTGTAAATCTTCAGAAGAAACCTTTGAAGTATTTCTCCCAACTTCTTTTTCAATAATTGAAGCTAAAGTTAAAACCTCATAAATACTTCTATCTTGTTTAGCAATATCAACTCGCATCTGTGTTGTCATCTTTCCTTCCAGGTTATCCATCATTTTTTTAACAACGCTTGATGCTGTTGGTTTAGAAGCTATGAAATATGTATCAGGAAAAAGATAACCTTCTAAAGAACTAGGCTTTGATTTTAAATCTTTAAGCTCTCCAAGAAAATCATAGTCAGTTAAAACAACTTTTAATTCTGCATTAAAATCTTTCTCAGTAACTAAACCGCGTTTATCTAAATCAGAAGCAATGTCAGAAACAGTCCAACCCTCAACAGCACGCCAAGAGACCTGTGACGCTTTCATATTTGCAAGCTGTTCTCTTCTTGTTTCCCTATCTGACAGCAACTTTGCTCCCACCAAAGCCAAACCAATGGCTGAAAGTATAAAGATGGCTCCAAAAATCTTGTATTTCATATATCCATACTTTAACAGACAGCAAAGGTATTTACAAAATGCAAAATATCTGATATACTTAGTTTAATAAAGATCGAATTGAAACAAAAACAAAGAAAAACTAAATATACACACTGATTCTCTAGAAAAGGAATTATTTTTTCTGTCTGATAATGTTAATCCCCTAACCTTAGACAACTAAATATGTAGGCTCCAAAACAACAACCCCGCTAAATCGGGGTTGTTGTTTAATATTCCCACCAAAGGGATTTTTGTTTTAGTTATCTATCGCTGGTTAAGTCTCTCTCAAGAGAGTCCAAAACCTTTTTTGCATGATCCCTACCACCCAAACCAAAGGCTAAGCCTCCAGCTAGAGCAAGCATGGCAACGACTGCTGTAAACAAGCTCTGGATGAATTGAGTATTTACTTTCAACTGATCCAATGCTGTTAAGAAAGCTAAAATCAAAATTGACCAGCGTGTTATAGCGCCTAGTGCATCTGCGCCGTGCAATTGACCTGCTGCAACTACTCCTTTAACAAGAGCTGACAAGAAGTTTGCTGCAATCATACCGATCAACAAAATTGCACAAGCAACAATTACGTTTCCAAAATATGGAAATACTGTTGTGTACAAAAACTGACTGACTTGGTTTAATCCCAAAATGTCAGCTGCCGCGATAAATGAACCGATCAGGAAGAACCATTTTACTAACCATTCACCGAAATTGGAAATGCTTAGATTCCTACCTGTTCGGTGTGACAAATGATCAAGACCCAAACGATTTGCTAGCGTATCAATTTTTACTGCAAGCAAAACTTTCTGGACAATCTTGCCCAAGAAAATAGCTACCATCCAACCTAAAATTAAGAAGATGATTGCTGCTAAAATATTTGGCAAGTAGCCAACTACTTTAAACCAAAGATTCTGCATGGAGTCTAAAAGACTTGCCTGATATGTTCCATTGTAATAATTCATATGTGTTTCCTTGTTTAGTTCTTTCGAACTATATATTAAATCCAAATCGACCAGTTGGATCTTTTAAATTAATTAACAAGCTAAATTAATATAGATGTGCGAAAAAATAAAGCGAACCTCTCAACTCCCAAAGATTTTGGGTTTAGGTTCGCGAATCAATTATTATTTCTGTGTAATTAGTTATACACATCTTAAACCTATTATATCAAATCCCCTCCTAAACCGCAAAGAATAACGCAATAGCAGCCAAACCAAGCCCAATATCCCTGAAAGTTATATCCAACACCCCTAAACCAGGAGCCAAAGCAATGACAAACAACAAAACAGCGGCTACCAGAGAAAAGAACTTAACCTTAACATTACCTAAAAATAAAAGACCAAGAGCAATATCAAGCAAAGCATGGGCAAAGAGCGCGTTCTCCCTTGTAAAACCAAAATTAGAAACCCACATAGGAACAAAACCAACCCAATCATTTGGATTAATCAAAGACCTAACCCCAGCATAGATAAAGACAAAGGCTAGAGATATTCTTAACAACAAGACGGTTTTTTGAACCTGTTCTGCTCTCATCCCCTAAATTATACACCATTGCAGACTCATTTTCGCAGTGCTACGATGAACTTACCTGGAAAGCCCAGGAGACTTCCACCCAGGCGGTGGGGCAACATCCTTTTGAAAGGGAGAGTCTACTATGGGGCCGAAGATCGTCGCACGCCAGTATGTCTGCATTAGAGCAATCGAAGCGCTGCTCCTGCAGATCACTCAGAGGTTCACTCCCGGGGTAGCTTACAGGGTCTCGTCTATGGACATTCCCAGCTCAGCTAGCTCAACAGCGGAAAGGATCAAAGGAAAGGTCCTGAAGTTCTCCACTGTGAAGGACACTAACGGGAAGTTTGAGGTAAGCTTCTCCTGCACACTGCAGCTGTACAGGATACTGGGACTCTGGAACCCAGCGTCCTTCAAGCTTTCCCTGAATGGCGAGGACTATGAAGGGAGTTTTGGTGCTTCAAGCACCTACAACATCCTGGTCCAGGACGTGATCAAGAAGAGCTAGCACCAAGGAGGCACAACTGAAAAAAAGCAAAAGCCAATGGCAAAGCTTGACCATTGGCTTGAGACGTCAACAGAAATGTTGATGTCTTTTGATTTCTGAGGGATATATAAAACCTCCTGGCATATCAGGAGGTTGTATATATTTCTTTAAACACAGAAAACAGTTTGCACCCGTTTGCTATGTTCTTTTGTTTCGCTAGAAGCTAGTTAAAGAATTGAATCCTTAGCTGCTTTTGCGACTCTAAACTTAACTACTGTTTTGGCAGGAATTGAGATTTGGGCGCCGGTTGCAGGATTTCGGCCCATGCGAGCTGCACGATCCTTTTTCTGCAATTTACCCAAGCCAGGGATGGTGAATTCACCATTTCTCTTAGCTTCGCTGTATGCGGTGCTTACGAGAATTTCTAGCATTTCTGCCACTTCTTTACGGCTCTTGCCTGTCTTTTCTGCTAATGCTTGTAGCAGTTGAGACTTGTTCATTGGTTTTGCCATAAGTATTTGTTAATTATCTTTCTTGAGATAGTATAGCACAGGGATTAAAAAAAGCTAGTAAAATCAAGGGTTTTGTCAATGGTCTAAGATACAGGGGCAAAAAAGGCTTAAACTACACCCTAATATATCTGTTAAAAAATCAATACTTTTTAATCATTGCTCCCCTTGTTTTCCAAGAGTATACTTCAATATGGTGTGCAATTAAACGCAAAAATATGCAGACAACCCTAACCCCAAAAGAACAACAACAAGTAAACGCATACTTAAAAAGCAAAGGATTACCTGTTGATTTCGCGGTTACTTTCTCAGATGTAACTTTACCCGAGAAATACTCAGAAATACGTTCTAGAAGCGAAATACACGACTTTAAGACCCGTGTGGTTTCAAACATACACTTAGATATCCCCATCTGTAGCGCGAACATGGAATCAGTTACTGGGGCTGAAATGGTGATTGCACTTGAACGTGAAGGCGGTATGGGTTTCATCCCTCAAACAATTCCAATAGAAGAAAGGTTGGATATGATTCAGAAAATCAAAAGAACTGATTCAGCGTACATAGATAACCCATTAACAGTATCCCCTGCTCAAACACTGAAACAAGCAAAAGAGATCATGGATAAGTATAAAATATATTCTCTTGTTGTTGTAGACAAAAACAAAAAACCAGTTGGTATTCTTTCAACACGCGATTGGCTCTATGAAACCAATGAAAACAAAAAGATCAAAGACTTAATGGGCGGAAAAAACAAGGTTGTCGTTGCTCCTGCAAATACTAGCTTTGAAGACGCGGAAAAAATACTTAGAGAAAATAAAATAGAGAAACTTCCACTTGTTAACAAAGCTGGTCATTTAGCTGGACTCATAACAGCGCATGGGCTGTTCTACAAAAACCATAATCCTAGAGCAACCAGAAACAGCAAAGGAAACTTTCTGATAGCTGGATCAATTGGTGTTGGAAAAGAATTCACCACAAAACACATGCGTGAAGTAGAACTGCAGGTCAAAACAGGAATAGACATTCTAATGATTGATACGGCCAGAGCTTTTTCCATAAACACAAAAGAAGCTCTAAAAGCAGTTAAAAAGAAATACCCAAAACTTCCAGTGATTGTTGGTAATGTTTCAACACCAGAAGGCGCTAAATTCCTTTTTGAAAACGGAGCTGATGGAGTCAAAGTAAACCAAGGACGCGGTCATGTTTGTAGAACATCTGAGGTTGGAATTGGAATCCCTCAACTAACAGCAATCGCAAAAGCCTCCGCTATAGCAAAAAACTACAATGGTACAGTCTTTGCTGATGGTGGCATGAAAAACGCTGGAGATATGGTTAAAGCAATAGCAGCAGGTGCTGACATTGTTTTTACGGGTTACCTCTTAATTGGTTCTAAAGAATCAGCAGCACAACTTTACTTCAACAAAAAAGGACTCCCTGTTAAAAACTACGAGGGTTCTGCTTCAATCGCATCGCAATCAAAAAGAATCGCCAAAGGAAATCTTGATCGAATGCGCAGACCAGAAGGAGTTACAGAGGAGGTTGTTGTTACTGGAACAGTTGCAGAAATCGTTAATGACCTTTTAGATGGTTTTAAATCAGCAATGAGCTATCAAGGTGTTCGAACCCTAAAAGAACTTCGTGAAAAGACAAAGTTCCAGTTACAAACAAGCGCAGGATCTTTTGAGGGTTTAAAGAAATAGCTAAAAAAGCTTAAACACAAAGTCCCCGCTTCTATCAATCAAGCTATTTCTAAAATAGTACGCATTGCCCTGATGAACAAAGGCAACAGATTTTGCATACCTTAAATTTTGAAAAGTAATTACTTGTGTTGAAAACATATTATTCTCAACAACCAAACTATTCTCAGGGTTTGCAAACATCTCTTGCTTCAATGATTCATAACTTTGATTAGTACCTAGAAAAACTTCAATACTACCAATTTCTATTGAATCTAAATAAAAGACAAGAGCATTACCATTTCTTTCCTCAAGACTGCATGTCCAAGCAACAGGAACTGAAATACTAAAACGCAACTCAGAAACCCCACAAGCTTTAAAGCCTGGGATTTCTTTTATTTCTGAAGTCAAAGGATTAGTTGTGCTAGGACCCTTGGGTTGTTCTGTAATCTTGTTTGTTTCAACACCAACAACAGTTGCAACTGGAGGCGGTGGGGTTATTATATCCGCTTTTTTCTCAGGAGGAAATGATGTTCCTAGAAGTGGAAAAACACCTTCTCCAGAAGGAAACTGTTGGGTTACAGTCTGTTGTTTTGGTTTTGTCTTTAACTTTGAAATGAAATACATACCAGCAACAACAATGATTGTAAGCAGCAAAATTAAAATTATTGCTCTTTTCATATATCTATTCAGTATACCACTTTTAACCTTTTCATTTGAAAACAAAGCAACCCCATCCTACCAAGGAGGGCTACCTCAATTTAACAACTATTCTTCAATATATTCCGGAGAAGTTTTGTTCCTAATTGATTTACTAACATAAAAGAAACAAATCCCTGCTAAAAAAACAAAAATTGTTACAAACTCCAAACCATGACGAAGTCCTCCGTCCCCACCAAACCTTGATTGACTTAAATCAGAAATTCTTCCTACAACTGCCGGAGCAGCTGTGTCTCCAAACAAATGGATTATTAATACATAAAAAGCAAAAGCAGTAGCGCGCATATGCTTAGGAACAACATCATGAATAACGGCGGTGGCAGGAGAGTGATATGCGCTTAAAAACATTGAACCCAAAAAAAACAACAAAAGAAAATACTTTCCATGTGCTTGTAAGCCCAAAAACATCAAAGGCGCGGCAATCAACAAAGACCATGCGATTGTATCACTTCTACCCCAAGCAAACTTTTTATGCAATCTATCAGCAACATAACCCCCGATGAAAACACCTAACACACCAGCAATCATCATAGTAAGCCCAAGGATTATTGAAGCTTCCTGAATATTATACCCCTTGTACCTTCTAACAAACTCAACACCCCAGGCAATATATCCCCCACCTGCAAAAGCAGTTAAAGTTCCACCAACAATTGCCCATAGCAAGGCCGGATTCTTAAGAAGTTGTTTGAAAGGAATTTTAGGATGAACGCTCTTCTCTGTTTTGTCATACAAACGACTACTTAAAAAAGCCAACAAAAATCCTGGAGCAGAAACAAAAAAGAAAGCATAACGCCAATTAAAATGATAAGCAATAATACCGCCTAAAGCAGCACCAAGCGTTCCACCTATAAACATACCAGCATTAAAATACCCCTGAGCCATGGCTCTTTCTTCTTGCGGAAAATTATCTGAAATCATGGCCGTTGCAGCAGGAGCATAACTTGCCTCCCCTATACCAACCAAAGATCTAATTCCAAGCAAAGCTTTAAAGCTTGTAGCCATTCCTGAAAAGAAAGAAGCAAAACTCCAAAACGTAACCCCCGCAGTTATCAAGAGCTTTCTTGAATACTTGTCAGCAAGCATTCCCAAAGGAACGCTGGCTAAAGAATGAACCAACATAAAAACACTGCCTAACAACCCAAGCTGCGTATCTGACACGCCAAACTCTGCTTGAATGTTATGAAACAGCGGGAAAATTACTTGTCTATCTACGTAATTAAAAAAATTAATCAAGGCCAGAACCCAAACGATTTGTGTCTGTTCTCTAGTAAACTTATGCATTATTCTACCAAACCTCCCTGGATACCTTTAATCGCTTCAACAATTTCACTCCTAACGCGTTCCTCGATCATACCTACTCCATTAGAAGATTCTTCGCCGTCTCTAATTAGCTGTTCTAAATGCTCAAGCGTTTCCTTAGAAGCAATGCCTGGGTCTGAAGCATGAGCGCTCCAGATCATCTTTAAAACATGCATTGCATAATATATCCATTCTCTATCAGACATACCTAAGGACTCATCCAATCCATTTTGATGCGATAAAAAATCAATATAATCAAGTAATGACCTTGAAAGATTCGCTCTTAACTCTGGGTTTGGAAGAATTTCAACCTGTTCTTGCTTCCAAGCATCAGGATCTTGTGACTCCCAAGGATTTGTTTCAGAATCAGTCATAGATATATGATATCACACTGTTTAAATATGCCTATGCATTTTTTTGTGCAAGACATCTGTTGCAACAACTTTACTAAAATCAAACTTTGATTTTAACGTGTACGCTATTCCAACCAAAATAATCATCAGGACTGACATAACAACATACGCAAACTTAATTCCTTGTGAGTCTATAATCACACCAACAATCAAAGGACCAACCAAGGCTCCAATATCATAGATAAGGGACATCATACTGCCTACCCTGCCAAAGTGTTCAGGCTGTGCGCATACTGTAATAAGCTCGTTATTTCCAACAGAAATTAACTCTAAAACAAGCCCAACACAGAAAGCAACAAGAGCCTGCCACCAGAAGGACCCAATGAAGACTAAAGAAATAACCAATAATGCCATTGCAACAAGCCCATACGCGAAAGTCTTCAATCCCTGGTTATCAAACCACTTTCCAAGCCACCAACCAAAAATATATGGCAGAGCAAACATCACACCAATCAAAATTGCTTTACTTAAACCAGCGCCTTCTGTATATGCTTGAATTGGAAGAAAAAACGCCAACACTGAACTAACCAAAGCAATGAAAAAATTAAACATTGCGACAGCTTTTAACTTCCAATCCCAACGGATGAGATCCCTAAAAGCTAAACCATAGACCTGATTAAAATTCTCAGGTTCTCCACTTTGTTTAAATACCTCTGGAGTCTTCTGAAAATACCAGATGATGAAAAACGCAATCAAAGATGTTGGTGTAATAAGGAACAGGAGTTGATGGATAGAAAAATATTGAATAAGCCACATACCAGACAAAGCAGCAACAACCCACCAGAAATTAGCAATCGTATCAAAATACCCAAAAATCGTTGCCAGCTTACCATCAGAAGCATTTCTTCTGAAATATGTTCCCCTACCAACAGAATCCATTGCAAAAGTAATACCATTTAAGAAACGCCCCAACACAACAAACACAACCATTCCTGTAACTCCAGCAAGAAAATATGATGCCCCAATAAAGGTGTACAACAAAAGCCCAACCAGAATTATACTGGTTGCTTTAAAACGATCAGCAGCCATCCCTATTATAGGGAGCGCAAGAATGAAAGAAACATCATAAGCAGCACGGATTAAACCAGCTTCAGCATAGTTTCTGGAAAAAGAAAAGATAAACACGGGGAGCAAAGATTCAGCAAATCCCCAACCAGCCCAACGAACAGCAGTTGCAAACGTAACAATTCTAATCCCTAATGGAGCTGAAAACTCAGAGAAACCAAAAAGCCTTTTAATCATATTTTAGCAAAAAAATTATTTCAAAACTCTAATTTTTTCAAAATTCTTACCGGTTAACCCTTTAATAGAAACGTTTACCCATTCGTATTCTGAATTTGCTAACTGAGACGGTGAGAGTACATATTCTACGTATCCATCTTCCTTTTGTTTTAAAGCCCCTACCCCAACCCAAAATTTAGCCACAGAAGTCTTTGTGGTTCCCACTGGAATACAGTTTCCTATCTGTGTGCTAAATACCAAAACCTTATCCCTATCTCTAGTGTATGGTCTTCTACGGCTCACAGTATAGTAAGCTTGATGCATTAATTCTGTTTTTTCACGCCACAAAGGATCGCTATCTTGACCTGGTTTTAATCGGACATTCATCTCAACCATCCTTTTGCGTCTTTCATCTAAAGTTGGCAAACCACCCAACTGTTTTTCCATTAAACTAATTTTGTCTTTCAAATCTTCATCAAATTCTTCGGGTGTATAATGCGAACCAACTGGGGTCAATGTAAACTTCATGTTTCCTGGCAAATAGCCACTAAGGGAACCAAGAAGTTCTCTAAAACCATTAGTATAACTTTCAGTCTCCGCCTTAGAAATATTATTCATTCTTTCAACGATTACATCATCAGAGCTAAAATCAAAAACCAACCCCGACTTATACACCTCCGCAATTGGCTTTAACCATTTTGCATAGTACATCAGTGTAAATAGCTCTGCCCAGTCAACATCTGGAGATTCATCTAAACGCCATAACTTGTAACCACCAAAAACAAAAACGAATTGGATAGGTTCATTTTTACTAACGCTCCTATCTATCGCCTCTCTTACTTGTTTTTGGTACTCATCTGAAACACTAAACTTTCTGAACTTTTTAGACATGATTGTCTTAAAAATAAACTCAGAAAGCTGATCTTGTGATGAAAAACTCATTTCTAATTTTTCAGGTTTCAGCTGTTGTAATCTTTTCTCAATAAATTCTTGTGGTGTCATGATTTTGGAGATGTGGGCAGGATTTAAACCTACCTATTCCACCTTGCGGGTAGACGCCTAGACACTCGGCCACCACATCAGAATAAGCATAACAAAAAACACTAGCTATCGCTAATGTTCTTTGTGGCAGGGGTGCTAGGAGTTGGACCCAGTCTAAATCTTTTGGAGAGATTTGTGCGACCGTTACACTACACCCCCAAGAAAAACAGCTCATAAGCCCAAGGCTTACAAGCTGTTTGAACTACTTGGTTTCCTTGTGCATTGTCATCTTCTTGCAATGCTTACAAAACTTCTTAAGTTCCAAGCGCTTCGGTGTTAACTTCTTGTTTTTTCTGGAATGATAGTTTAAGTTCTTGCACTCTGTGCATTCCAGTTTAATCAAATTATCTTGAGACATTGATATTATCCTTTATGCGATTATGGAGCCGGCTGTCGGACTCGAACCGACCACCTACGGTTTACAAAACCGTTGCTCTACCGGATGAGCTAAGCCGGCAAGAGATAAAATTAACTATTAAAATTTAACATAAAGACCGTAAAAAGTAAAGGGCCTTGGGTTGCTAGATATGAATCCAGCGCGCCAAGGCACCTTTGCTTGTATGGTTCTTGCGTTTCTTCATCAATGTTCTGATGGTATACGCAAAACCAGATATCTTTCCTCCTGTTTTAACTACCGTTGAAACTGTGCGAATCGAGCGCCCTGCGACGCACAACCACACGGGTGCGCTCGTGCATGATCAGTGTACGCTCGTTGTACCCCTGGATATCGTGTACAGCGCTGTACTCGAACCCAGGGTGCTGCAGGAGCGACGAATCAGGCTCGACGCGGTAATGACTGACCGGCTAACCCAACTTCAATTACAGAACTAAGATTAACGCCTGATAAAACATACTCCGCTATCTTATTTGTCGGTGCGCTTAAAATACCATCCCAACCTGAATCACCAGTTATAACTAAACCAGCAGGTAAAGTAACATTAACGTCTCCACTATCACCAGTTGAAGAATTGATAGTTAATTCTGCTGATGTTGTTACAGTCTTGTTATCTCCAGAAGTTTCTAACAAAGCAGCAAAGTTAATCGTTGGTTCTGTAACACTTTCAGGAATCGTAATAGTGGCATCTTCTGAGTTATCTCCAACAACAACTTCAGTGTGAGAACTGTCTAAATCAGTATCAGCGTCTAGAATAACTTGCTGTGCTTCAAGAGGAAAGACATGAACTAATCTAGTTACCCTCGCCGCTAGTCCTGCTGCATTAGTAACGTCATATGTTACGGTAGAGTCACCTGGGTCATCTGTGTTATCAATGTTATTAGTAACCATTGAAGTAGTTAAATCACCATCCACAGGATCAGATGCTGTTGCACCTAAATCTGTGTATACACTACCCACATAAATAATTAATTCACTTGGACCATTCATTGTGATTACTGGAGTTGAGCTGGTAATTGCGTTGCTATAATCTACTGTTTCTCCTGAAATGACAGAGGTGAAATCTGGACTTACACTACCCCACCAATTATTTTGTGCATCGATTGAAATACTGGATACTCCTGTCCAATTACCATAACCTGTACCACTTGGTGTTCCATTCGTTCCACCTATAGCAATAGCTTTGCCTGTGACGTTAAAGGAATTGTAATTAATATTAAAGGTTCCGCTAGACATACGATCAAAAATAAAACCATCTGATGTATTTGTGATTGTGTTATGTTGACCTGTTAAAACAAGTGGTAAGTTCTGAGAAGTAAGAGCCGCGTAAAACTTGTTTCTAATTTTGTTATTATTAAAAACCAAATTTGAAGTTCGGTTAGACGAACCGATCAACTGCGAGCCGTGTCCTCGGTCACTTCTACTTGCTAAACCATCTGTATCAACTGTGTTGTTAGTAAAGTTTACATCGCCAGCATCCCAAGCATTTAAACCCCAACCATATGCGCCATAAATAGTGTTACCTGAAGCTGTACCGTTTGCACCAAAGAAATAATAGATTCCATAGAACAAGCTGTTCCAAAAAGTACCAGCAATAGGTCTAGTTGTAGTACCAGCATAAATAATGTTATTAGTAACATCTACATTTGGATGATACGTACCGGTTGGTAATATTCTGTCTAAACCAAGAATATGTACACCAAAAGCAGATCCGTTCAAACGAAGAGTATTACCGCTTACTGTCACTGTAGCCTGCCCTATAATCTTAATTGCACTAAGTGCATCTAGGGTATTTTCCCCATCAACAAGGTTATTACTTATTAATATGCCTGTAAGCGCAACAGGAGTCGCACCGCCTACATGATCTACTAAGATTCCTACTCCAGAGTACGGCGATGAAAAAGACGCTAATATCTGATTATTAGCTGTCACATGAAAATTCTGAAAAGTGACATTTGAAGCAGTAATTCGCACAATTGCCTTATTTTTGCCACGAGTTGAACTACTCCCTGCTAAATATACTGATTGGTCTGAGACTGTCATCAAACTTGGGTCAGGAGCTTGGATTGTTGTTGAACTAGTACCTGAACCTGTAACCGTCAACTCCTTATCAATATTAACTTGTTCAATATATGTCCCTGTTCCGACTTTAATAGTATCTCCAGCCGTGGCACGAGTAATGCTTTCCTGAATATCAGTTCCTATCATTCGAAGATAAACTTCTTTCAAAGGATAGTTAATGGATTCATATGTAAGATCATTAACCCAACCCAATCGTTCAAAAGCATTCATGCGTGCATCATTGTCAGGGGTAAGAGTTAATACAGCTTTATCAAATGTATTGTTAGCAAGGAAACCTGTCCAATAACCAGCAGGGTTAGCATAATCACTACCACGAGCAATAATTTGAAAAGCATTATCATTAAAAGTATTGCCAGAAATAGTAACATCACCGATTGGTTGTGTTGTCCAACCAGAACCAGTCATGCCCATCAAGCTTACAGCACCCCAGTCAGTTATATGTTCAATTAAGTTGCCGGTAATATTTCTTCCTGAAGCTGGACCAGTCTGTCCAACACCATTAGTTATAGTGATCTCACCGTAGAGAAATTGGTTGTTCTGAATCGAAAAATTATTAACATGCACACCGCCACGCTCGTCACTTAAATAGAGACCAGAATATCCGAGTTCTATATTGTCTACAACAGAGTTTTTTAAAGTAAAGTTTTCCCCTGTAGCAAAAACATTTTTATTTCCACCAACCGGTAAATTAGCTAATTCAAACCTCAAACCGCTAATAGTAACATTGTCACCTGTGATGACAGTGTCTCCTAATGATGCATCACGTTGTATTGCTTTAACAGTCGCAACAACACTTGCACGATTAGTTATTGGGTTACCAGAACCATCTACGCCTTGAATTGTCAATCCGTTTTTAAGTAAGTTCAACAAGTAAGCGCAACACCGTAAGGGTAAACTTAGAACATGAAGCA